>Ga0070741_10002809_pt1 | contig 45323 bp, 43 predicted proteins | sample Coa_R1_4_FD_66440 | JGI IMG/M metagenome (GOLD analysis project Ga0070741, IMG submission 66440) | Surface soil microbial communities from Centralia Pennsylvania, which are recovering from an underground coalmine fire - Coalmine... | ecosystem: Environmental > Terrestrial > Soil > Unclassified ... | reverse complement strand
GCCAGCGATAGCCGATCTGGCCACCGACCGTGCCGCCAGAAAGATTGTGGCTTCCTTCATCACCGAAGCCGTCAGCATTCCAATCAACGCGGCCGGTCGCGCCACCGCCGTTGATACCGACGTAGAAACCGCTCCAGTCATAGGCGGCTTGAACGATCGCCGGCGCCTTTGTGTAAGTCGCAGGCGCTTGAGCGGGAAGGTCCGCGGCGACCGCCGGTGCAGCGGCGCCAACCGCGATCGCTGCCGCCGCGAGAATGGTTGCTCTTTTCATTTCCGATATCCCTGCTTTCGAAGCTGTCTGTGCCCCAGTGCCCCTGTACCGACTCTTAGCAGTGTTCCGCCGAAATGCTGTAACTCCGGCGCCACATCTGAGGGGAAATCCACATTACAAAAGTTTTAGAAACCCTTGTTCCACAAGGGTTTCTCGAAACATTTGGTTACAAATAAGCGCCACATTTTCGCCCAAGAATCCGCGCGCCCCGGTTCCGTAAAACCGAGGCGCGCAATCAAAACTTTCTTCGCGTGATTCGAAGCAGTCGGGCAGCTGCCCAGCCGCGATCGCTAGTTGGACCTGAGCGACGTTTCGAAGGTTTTTTCCGGCTGAACCGTCAGACGAATCGCAACATCGGTCGAACCATCGAACGTCTCGAGGACCTCGTTGCAGAGCAAGCAGCGATACTCGCCCTTGGCGCCACGCTGGGTCGTCAGCTCGATACGCCGATAGCCGGCATGACACACGGGACAGGTGAGATCTGATTTTTTCATGCGGAGATACTGTGGCTTGTGGGTCCCTCCCAGGATAATGCCCCGCGCCGAGGAAGCTTTCCAGCCCCCGGCCACATCACATTTCCTTCTTGGAACATTCATCCCGCGTGGGAACATCTTTGGAAGCGGTTTCGCCGCTGATCTGATGTCCTCAGTCGAGTTCGACGACCTCGCCGTTGACGAGCGACACGCGGCGGTCCATGCGGCCGGCCAGTTCCATGTTGTGGGTCGCGATCAGCATCGCCACCCGCGTTGCCTTGACGAGCTGCATCAAGGCCTGGAACACGTGATCGGCGGTATGCGGGTCCAGGTTGCCGGTGGGCTCGTCAGCCAGAAGCGCTCGCGGCGCATTGGCCACGGCGCGGGCAATCGCCACCCGCTGCTGCTCGCCGCCGGACAGTTCCGCCGGCCGATGTTTGATCCGGTCGCCGAGCCCGAGATAGGACAGAATCTCCGTCGCGCGCTTGACGGTCTCGGATCGCTTCAAGCCGCGGATCATCTGCGGCAGCATGACGTTTTCCAGCGCCGAAAACTCCGGCAGCAGCCGATGCGACTGATAGACAAAGCCGATTTCGGTGCGGCGAATCTGCGTCCGGTCGATATCGGGCAGACCTGAGGTCGGCGTTCCCCCGACATAGACCTCGCCATCGTCGGGCGTCTCAAGCAGGCCCGCAATGTGCAGCAGCGTCGATTTGCCGGTGCCCGAGGGCGCCACCAGCGCAACCGACTGGCCCGCCCACAGTGCGAGTTTGGCACCGTTGAGGATCACCAGCGGCGTTGCGCCTTGCATGTACTGTCGCTTGATCTCGTGGAGATAAACGACCGGTACCTCCTCAGCCCCCTCACCCATCTTGTCCCTCACTCGTACCGCAGCGCTTCGACAGGGTCGAGGCGGGCGGCACGCCAGGATGGATAGAGCGTAGCGAGGAACGACAAGGTCAGCGCCATGATCACGACGGCGCTGGTTTCACCGAAATCGACCTCGGCCGGCAGCTTGGAAAGAAAATACAGCGTCGGGTCGAATATTTCGGTCGCGGTGACCCAGGACAGAAATTGCCGGATCGATTCGATGTTGAAGCAAATCAGCATGCCGACAAAAAAGCCGACAACGGTGCCGACCACGCCGATCGATGAGCCCGTAATCAGGAAGATTCGCATGATCGCACCTTGCGAGGCGCCCATGGTGCGCAGGATCGCGATGTCGCTGCCCTTGTCCTTCACCAGCATGATCAGGCCGGAGATGATGTTGAGCGCCGCGACCAAAACGATCAGGCTCAGGATCAGGAACATCACGTTGCGCTCGACCTGCAACGCATTGAAGAAGGTCGAGTTGCGCTGCCGCCAGTCGACCAGGAATACCGGCCGCCCGGCCGCCTCCGTCACGCTCTTGCGGAAGGCGTCAATTCTGTCGGGGTTGTTGGTGAAGACCTCGATCGCGGTCACGTCGTTGTTGCGGTTGAAGTAGGCCTGCGCCTCCGTCAGCGGCATGAACACGAATCCGGCGTCGTACTCCGACATGCCGATCTCGAAGACGGCCGTGATCCTGTAAGGCTTGATGCGCGGCGTCGTACCCATCGGGGTCACCGCACCGCGCGGCGCGACGAGCGTGATACTGTCGCCGGCATGCAGCGACAGCGTATCGGCGAGCCGGCGGCCGATCGCCACGCCCTGCCCTTCGTCAAATCCTTCCAGCGTGCCTTGCTTGATGTTCTTGGAAATCGAGGTGAGGTTGTTGAGGTCGTCGGCGCGAATACCGCGAACCAGGACGCCCGAGGCGTTGAACGGCGAGGACGCCAACGCCTGCCCGTCCACGACCGGCGCGGCAAGGCGAATGCCCTGCACCTGATTGATGCGGTCGGCGACGTCCTTCCAGTCGGTCAAAGGCGATTCCAGCGGTTGCACCAGAAGATGGCCATTGAGGCCAAGGATCTTGTCGAGCAGTTCCTTGCGAAAGCCGTTCATCACGGCCATCACGATGATCAGCGTCGCCACGCCCAGCATGATGCCAAGGAACGAGAATCCAGCGATGACGGAGATGAAGCCTTCGCGGCGGCGCGCCCGCAAATAGCGTCCTGACAGCAGCCACTCAAAGGGCGCGAAAGGTCGGGTTTGAACTGGCTCGCTCATGGCTTTGTCCATGTCCGATTTTCACACGATTCGGGCCAAATGTGGCCACAACGGGCTAATTTCCCGTGCGGCCTGCGGTGGATAATCTCAATAAACTAAGCCAACCGCGCCAGCACGTCCGCGGCGCTCAGGTTCTCGCGCGTCCCATCGCTTCGGCGCTTGAGCTCGAACTTGCCCTCGGCAAGACCCTTCGGACCTACGAGGATTTGCCAGGGAATGCCAATCAAATCAGCGGCCGCAAACTTCGCGCCGGCTCGCTGGTCGGTGTCGTCGTAGAGCACCTCGACGCCCCTGACGGTCAGCTCACGATAGAGCTGCTCGCAAGCGCCGTCGGTATCTTCGGAACCCTGCTTCAAATTCAGGATCACCGCCTTGAACGGGGCCACGGCTTCCGGCCACTTGATGCCGGCGTCGTCATGGCAGGCTTCGATGATGGCGCCCAGGAGCCGTGAGACGCCGACGCCGTACGAGCCGCTGTGAACAGCGACCTCGGCGCCATCGGGACCCGCCACCAGCGCCTTCATCGGCTCGGAATATTTGGTGCCGAAATAGAAGATCTGGCCGACCTCGATGCCGCGTGTGTGCACGCGCTTCTCCGCCGGCACTTCATGCTCGAAGCGCGCCGCATCGTGAACGTCCTCGGTCGCCGCATAGACCGACGTCCACTGCTTGATGATCGGCGTGAGGTCGCCGTCGTAATCGACACTCTCGTCGGGCACCGGAAGATCGAGCACATCGCGGTCGCAGTAGACGCCGGATTCGCCGGTCTCCGCCAGCACGATGAATTCGTGGGAAAGATCGCCGCCGATCGGCCCGGTCTCGGCGCGCATCGGGATCGCCTTCAACCCCATGCGCGCAAACGTGCGCAGGTAAGCCACGAACATCCGGTTATAGGCGCGACGCGCGCCGGCCTCGTCGAGGTCGAACGAATAGGCGTCCTTCATCAGGAATTCGCGCCCGCGCATGACGCCGAAACGCGGCCGCTGCTCGTCGCGGAATTTCCACTGGATGTGATAGAGGTTGAGCGGAAGGTTGCGGTACGACTTGATGTAGGCGCGAAAAATCTCGGTGATCATTTCCTCATTGGTCGGCCCGTAGAGCAATTCGCGCTTGTGCCGGTCGGCGATGCGCAGCATCTCGGGGCCATAGGCGTCGTAACGGCCGCTCTCGCGCCAGAGATCGGCAAGCTGCAACGTCGGCATCAGAAGCTCGAGCGCGCCGGCACGGTTCTGTTCCTCTCGAACGATCTGTTCGATCTTCTTCAGCACCCGCAAACCCAGCGGCAGCCACGCATAAATGCCGGCCGCTTCCTGCCGGATCATGCCCGCGCGGAGCATCAGGCGATGCGACACGATCTCCGCCTCTTTCGGATTCTCCTTCAGGATCGGGAGAAAAAAACGTGACAGTCGCATGAGCCTTGCCTCAGAGGAATCAGCCGAAGTTACAGGAGTTTGCGGCAGTCAAACCGGATCGGTCGCCAAAACACAAGGGCGCGAACGGGCGAAAGCTGCGATTTGGAGCGGATTTCCGGCCGTTTTGCAGCTCGATCATCCTACATCTTCATGCCGGAATGATCCGGCATCTTCTTCATGTCCATCTGGCCTGCACCCGCAGGGCCCATCGCGCCGATGCCTCCGACGTCGAACGTCACCGAAACCTTGCCGGCCTTTTCAAAGTCCAGCGTGACCGGCAGCTTTTCGCCCTGTTTCAGCGGGCCCTTGAGATCGAGCAGCATCAGGTGGAAGCCCCCCGGAGTCAGCTTCACGGTCTTGCCTGGCTCGATCACCAGGCCTCCGTCGACCGGGCGCATCGTCATGACGCCGTTGTTCATGCTCATCTCGTGCACCTGCACCTTGGCGGCGATGTCGGCCGAGCCGCCGAGCAAGCGGTCCGGCACGGTCCCCTTGTTCTCAATGGTGAGATAGCCACCGCCGACCTTGGCGCCGCCGGGCGTCGCGCGGCTCCAGGCCTGGCTGATGACGAGGTCGCCGGCCTTGACGTCCTCAGCGCACGCCGGCGTCGCCGCGACGATCGCCACGAAGGCAAGACTCGAGAGCGCAGTGATGATCCGTTTCATGAGGTATTCCATGTCTGCCGATTTTTCTTTTGGTTTGCGCTACCGCAAAGAGCGTTGTAGCCGGGGTTGCTACGTTGACCCCGCCTACTATACTGACGCGCGGGAACCGATCCACGTCCTGACCATCAAATACGCTTGTGAGCACGCCAACCGGATCAAATCAAGGATGTGTGAGGCTGCGCCTGTTCTGGCGCAGGCTGGTTGGCGCGCTTGCGATCTATGCCTTGGTCATGCAGCCGCTGCTGCTGACGGTCGCGGGAAGCCAGCTCGCTCAAGCGTCGGTCCTGGACGAATTAACGCTCTCCCAGCTTTGCCTGCATGAGGCGGACGGCAGCCCGGTTGCGCCCGCCGACCAGCAAAAGCACCCTGCACATCAGCATTGTCTGCAATGCTTCTCCGGCGCCTTTGTCCTTCTCGGCGCCCCACAATCCGTAACGGTTGCGTTCGCCGATCGGGAGTTCCGCAAGCTGCGGCTGTCCGGACGCGACTTGCGCCTTTCTCCGGCTTCCAGATATTCGGTCGCCCGTCCGAGAGGTCCTCCACTCAGCGTGTGATGCAATGCAGCCCTTTGGGCTGTCCTCATCTTGCGTTCACATTTTCTGACCGGAGAAATCCCGATGTCTCGGCTCTTGCCGTACACCGTCGCGGTTGCAGGCGTTATGGCGCTGACCTGCACCTCGCAAGCCCTTGCACACTGCTTCGTCGGCGCCCGTTTCTTTCCTGCGACGCTCGCGACCGACGACCCCTGCGTCGCCGACGAGCTGTCCTTGCCAACCGTTTCCTGGTCCAAAACTGGCGACTTCCCGCCTGCCACCCAATGGGACGTTTCCGGTGAACTGTCCAAGCGTATCACCGAGAATTTCGGCGTATCGATCGGACAGGACTGGACCTCCATTCGGCAGGCCAACGGAACGCTGACGCAGGGTTTCGATAACTTCGAGACCACGTTCCAGTATCAAATCCTCAAGAACCGCGAACATGAGCTCGCGATCCTCGCGGGCCTGATCGTCGATTGGGGACGCACCGGTTCCACGGGCTCTGGGCTCGCGACCGATTACAGTCTTGTGACGCCAACGGTCTATGTCGGGAAAGGCTTTGGCGATCTGCCGTCCGACTTTGGCTGGTTCCGTGCGTTCGCCGTGACAGGTCAGGCCGGCTATCAGATTCCGACCAGCTCGTTCGACTTCACCCAGAACGCCTTCATTCCGCAGCAACTGGTTTACGGCGCCTCACTGCAATACAGCATGCCGTACCTGAAATCTGAGATCGTCGATCTCGGACTGCCTGACTTCATCAACCATTTGATACCGATCGTCGAGTTGAGCCTGACGACGCCAGTCGCCAACAATTTCGGCAATCCCTACACGACCACCGGCACCGTTAATCCCGGCCTCATCTATGTTGGAAGCTCGTTTCAGGTTGGGCTTGAGGCCATGATACCCGTCAACCGCGCGAGCGGAACAGGCGTCGGCGTTCTCGGTCAATTGCACATCTATCTCGACGACATGTTCCCGACGACCATCGGTCAGCCGCTGTTCGGCGGAACGGCAACGACGACTCCCCGTAAACTCTGAGGTCACACCATGCGCATCCCACTCCTTGCTAGCGCGGCTTTCCTCGCCGTGTTCGCGGCTTCTGCCGCCTACGCTCACGCCTTTCTCGACCACGCTGAGCCGCGGGTCGGAAGCACGGTATCGACAGCACCGAAAGAGGTGGTGCTTACCTTCAGTCAGAAAATCGAGCCGGCGTTCAGCTCGGTCGAGGTGAGCGATGGCAATGGCGCACGGGTAGACCAGGGCAAACCGAACGTCAGCGCGACCACCATGCGGGTCGGCCTCAAACCATTGCAGCCGGGAACCTACAGGGTCCGTTGGCAAGTTCTGTCGACCGACACCCATTCGACCGAAGGCAATTTCACCTTTCAGGTCGGGAAGTAGATTGATCGTACGATTGGGGTTGCCATGAGCACGCCGGCCGCTTTTCGTTCGAAGCTGCCGGCTCGCCTCTGCCCTCGATGGAGAGCATGTTGATCGATCCGCTTGTCATTGTGCGGGATATTCACCTGGCGTCGACGCTGATCGTCGCGGGCATGATCTTTTTTGATCTCTTTATCGTCGCGCCGATCTGGAAAACGCTGCCGCCCTCCGGGGTGGCGCAGAAATGCTTTCAATCATCCAGCCACAAGATTCTTTGGGCCAGCCTTGCATTGTCGATCGCATCCGCGCTCGCGTGGCTGAGCCTGCTGTCGATGCGGATCAGTGGAAAGGGCTTAGGCGACATCGTCACCGATGGCACGCTCTGGCGCGTGTTGTCGCAGACGCAATTTGGGTTCGCCTGGCAAATACGCCTGTTGCTCGGCGGCCTCCTCGCGCTGTGCCTGTGGTTGCGCAGGGCAAATGCCGGCGTGTTTGGCCAACTTGGCTACCTTGGCCTGACCATCCTCGCCGCCTTGCTCGTGGCCGCCTATCTGGGCTCCCTTGCCTTTGCAGGTCATGGCGCTGAGGGGCTGGACGCGGCGCAGAACATCCATCTGGTCGCGGATTTTCTGCACCTCAATGCAGCCGGCCTGTGGCTCGGCGCTCTCGTTCCCCTCGTGCTGCTGCTCGTCTATCTCGCGCGCTTTCGGGAAGACGGCTGGGCGCTGGCCGCTGCGGGGGCGGCAAGCCGCTTCTCCACATCCGGCATCCTCGCCGTCGGGGCTCTGCTGGTCAGCGGAACCATCAACGCCGCATTCCTGCTGGGCGGAATGCACAGTCTGATCGATACGGCCTACGGCCGTCTGCTGTTGCTCAAGATCGTGCTGTTCGCCGCCATGGCGGCGCTGGCCGGCTTCAACCGGCAATACCTGTTGCCGCGCCTTCACGCTGGAACGGACCAGACATCCCTGACGGTCCGAAAGCTCATTCGCAGCACGCTGGCCGAAATCGCGTTGGGACTTGCTGTCGTTTGCATCGTCGGCCTGCTCGGCATCATGCCGCCGGCGACCGAGATGATCGGCCACGCGCACTGACGAGAGGCTGGTTTTCGCGTTGGCTGCGCCCGCATCGGTGCCGAGCCACGGGTCCATCAGGGTTAACGCGCGGGTCGCAGGATTATTCCGGACCCCCATCACGTTTTCGCGTCAATCATGTGAGCGGCGGATCGGCGTCACCGGCCGATCGCCGGGAATATTGCTCCGCCGCGCTGGGTCTGACCTGCAGCAGTTCAACAGTGGCAGGAGATCCCGGTGCGACCCGACAAAACCAACATCATCATTTTAGTGTTTACGGCCGCCCTGGCTTTGTCGTGCGATGCGAGCTTTGCACAATCCGGTCCGACCATGTTGCAAGGTGATCCCGCGCGTGGGCAAGTCCTCTATCAGGGCTGCATGGACTGCCACTCCATCGACAAGGATGATGTGGGACCGAGACACCGTGGCGTCGTTGGCCGCCGCGCCGGAAGCATCCCGGATTTCGACTATTCGAAGGCGCTCAAAAATTCCGGGCTCGTCTGGGACGAAGCGACACTGGATCGCTGGCTGATCGACCCCAGTGCCTTGGTGCCGGGCACGCGGATGTTCTACGCCGTCGACAAAGCGCAGGATCGCGCAGACCTCATCGCTTATCTGAAGGAACAGAAATAGCCGTCATTGAAGCGACGAATGTTCGCCCCTCTTCCAGTCCGAGCTCACACCTGAGGTCGGTCGGCAAGCCCTTCAATAGACTACTGAAATACCACTATTTGAGTTTCAAATGCCGAAATTCCATTCATTTCACAGCGTGCAGCAATTTTGAACATTCGTTGCCGGAATAGATGACAGGGCCAGAATTATAGTCTAGGAATGCAGCCCTCAGACCGGCTGAAAGGTCGACGTCTGGTGGTCCAAGTCTCGGGAGGAGCCCTGGCGCGCAAAAAGCAGCGTCGCCCCGTCAATCAAGATCAATCACGGATACGGGAAAATAGGGACGACACAATTTTAGGAGCAGGACTTGGTCCTGCTCCTTTTTTATTCGCCACGTTTTGTTTTCCGCGCGCCGGTTTTCTATTTCCACGGGCTGGAAATCTCACGCGCGACAAGCAAACGCGATGGGTTCGCGCTGTCGCGACAAACGCAAGGGCGCAGACGCGACAAACGCCAATGCGTTTGCGCTGAGATCAGTCGCGCTCGAGAAAATTCGATCCGATGTTCGCCTTTTTCCTGATCGGATCGAAATCGCAAAACACGCCATCGGCGAACAACGTGTAGCTCGGGACAATGTTGTATTTGTCGAGCTTCACCGCGTTCAGGCCAACCACCCGCGTACTGGCGCCGCCATTCCACTTGAAAGGCGTCGAACTCTCGGCCTTTTCACAGGCCGCAACGGCGTCAGCGAACACATAGCCTTCGACAAAACTCTTCATGGTCTGAAGCTGGGTGTTGAGCTTCCAGTCGATATAGGCCGTAACGCCCAAGCCAATGATGGCGAGCACCAACAACCCGGCAATGATCCGCTGAAACCACATCTCTTCCCCCGATGCCAGCGCTGAAATCTCAGAACGGCAAGCCCATCATCTTCGACAATCGATCGATATTCAGAAAACCTTCGTAGTAGGCGGCCATGCCAACGGCATAGATCACAGCCGACAGCAGTGTGGTCCAGATCAGCTTGCGGCCCATGCGGCTTGCGACCGGCGCGCCTGGATCGGTGCCCGGAGTGCCACCGCCGTCTTCGTGCTGGCTGCGCACGCCGAACGGCAGTGTCACAAACAGCGTGACCCACCAGAGGACGAAGTAGATCGCAAAGCCTGTTGAGATCGTATAGGCCATCGTGGGTTCAAGCCTGTTCGATTTCGACAAGTGCGCCCGAAAAATCCTTCGGATGCAGGAACAGCACCGGCTTGCCGTGCGCGCCGATCCTGGGAACGCCATCGCCAAGCACGCGCGCGCCTTCCTTGATCAGCCGGTCACGCGCGGCAACGATATCGGGCACGTCGTAGCAGATGTGATGGATGCCGCCGTCGGCGTTTCGCTCCAGGAACTTTGCGATCGGCGACGTATCGCCGAGCGGCTGAATGAACTCGATCTTGGTGTTCGGCAAGGTGACGAAGACGGTGATGACGCCGTGTTCCGGCAACGGCACCGCGGCCGACACCTCCGCGCCGAGCGCGCCATAGATTTGGGCCGCCTTTTCGGCGTCCTTGACTGCAATTGCGACGTGATTAAGCCGGCCGAGCATCCTAGTGTCCCGATTCCGAAGTTCGTATCCTCTTGCGGCCCCACGATTACGAACTTCGGAATCGAAGGGACGCTAGCAAACCTATTGATCCAGTGTGGCTTTGGTTCAGCAGTCCCGCATGATGAACTCGCCGCGACGATGATGCGGACTTCTGAACCGCCACACTAGTGTTCTGTCCCGTAAGTTCGTAGCATAATTATTGCATCGGTTTCGGGTATCCTTATCGAAGGAGATACCCGATGCGCACCGGACGGCCGAAGGCGACGCTGACGATTTCGAGTGACGAACGTACGCAACTCATGGCCATCACACGGTCGCGCTCGCTCCCTGCGGCGCTGACGCTGCGGGCAAAGATGGTGCTGGCCTGCGAACGTGAACCGAGCAATGCCATCGTGGCGACGCGGCTCGGTGTCGGCCCTCATACGATCGGCAAATGGCGCAATCGCTTCGTCGCAGATCGGATCGAGGGGCTCTACGACGAGATGCGTACCGGCAGGCCTCGCACGGTTGAGGATGAGGCTGTGGCCGAGATGATCACCAAGACACTCGCTCGCAAGCCCAAAGCCGCAACCCATTGGAGCGTGCGCGCCATCGCCAAAGAGACGGGCATTGCCAAAAGCACCGTTCATCGCTTGTTCCAACTCTTCGGGCTGCAGCCTCACCGCACCCGCAGCTTCAAACTCTCGACCGATCCCTTCTTTGTCGAGAAGCTGCGCGACGTGGTCGGGCTCTATCTCAATCCGCCTGACAAGGCCGTGGTGCTTTGCGTCGATGAGAAGAGCCAAATTCAGGCCCTCGAACGAACCCAGCCCATGCTTCCTATGGGGTTCGGCTACATCGAAGGCGTCACCCACGACTACGAGCGTCATGGCACAACCACTCTGTTCGCCGCCCTTAACGTGCTCGACGGCGCAATCATCGCTCAATGCAAACCCCGCCATCGTCACCAGGAGTTCCTCGCCTTCCTGCGTCACATCGAAGCTAACGTGCCGCCCCAACTGGACATCCATCTCGTCGTCGATAACTACGCCACCCACAAGCATCCCAAGGTTAGGATCTGGCTCGCCCGACGCCCGCGTTGGCACATTCACTTCACGCCAACCTACGCCTCCTGGCTCAACCAGGTCGAACGCTTCTTCGCGCTCATCACCCAGCGTGCGATCCGGCGGGGATCGTTCGATTCCACCGCCGACCTCGTCAAAAAAATCGACCGCTTTATCCGCACCCACAATGCAGACGCTCGTCCCTTCGTCTGGACCGCAACTGCCGACTCCATTCTCCAGAAACTCGCGCGACTTTGTCAGCGAATTTGCGGGACAGAACACTAGCGCCTCCCGCGTTCGTTATAGCTTGGGGCTACCGCTCCGCCTAGACCATGAGCACGTGGACGAAGCACAGCGGCTTCTTGCCCCAATGCTCGTTCACGGACGCGCGAACCGCCCTGCGCACCGATTCCGCCAGTGCATCCGGATCGCGCCGCCGCGCCCGCGGCAGGCCTTCCACCGTCGAGACGATGACGTCGAACACGATGTCGTCGAGGACCTCGCCCGCTGCGTTCTTTTCGGGAATACCGATCAGCTCGATCTCGGGGTCATCGGCAAGCTCGCCCTTTTCGTCCATCGCCAGCGCCACGAAGGCGCAGCCGGCAAACGCCATGCGCCGCCTTTCGACGACGGCGCGTGATTTGGAATCCTCCAGGATCGTGCCGTCCTTGTAGAGCCGCCCCGACGGCACCTCATCGATGATGCCGGGCTCGCCGGGTCCAAGCTTGACCTGGTCGCCGTTGCGGCAAATCAGCACCTTTGGAACGCCGGCAGCGCGCGCCAGCTTCGCGTGCTCGAACAGATGCAACGCCTCGCCGTGAACCGGAATGAGCAGTTGCGGGCGCACCCAGCCGATCAGGTCGCGCAACTCGTCGCGGCGCGGATGACCCGATACATGCACGAGATGGGTTCGGTCGGTAATGACTTCAACGCCTTGCGTGATCAGGCCGTTGATGATCGACCCGACAGCCTTCTCGTTACCGGGGATCGTTCGCGAGGAAAAGATCACGCAGTCGCCCTTGTTGAGGGTCACCTGCGGATGATCGTCATTGGCGATGCGGGCGAGCGCCGCGCGCGGCTCGCCCTGGCTTCCCGTGCACAGCGCCAGCACCTTGTCCGGCGGGAAATGACCGTAAAGCTCGGCGCTGCGGAAATTCTGCACGCCGTCGAGATAACCGGTTTCGCGCGCAACCTGGACGACGCGATCCATGGCGCGCCCGACCACCACGACCTCGCGTCCCGATGCGCGCGCGGCATCCGCGACCGCGCGAATGCGGGCGACGTTGGAGGCAAAGGTCGTCACGGCAACCCGGCCTTTGGCGGCCTTCACGAGCTCGATAATGGTCTTGGCGACTTCGGTCTCTGACGGCGAGCGGCCATCGCGGACCGCATTGGTGGAATCGCCGACCAGCGCTAGCACGCCGGCGTCGCCCAGCTCGCGCAGCCGCCGCTCATCGGTCGGCGGCCCCGTCACCGGCGTCGGATCGAGCTTCCAGTCACCCGTATGCAGCGCCGTTCCCGCAGCCGTGTGAATGGCAAGCGCATGCGATTCCGGAATCGAGTGTGCGACTGGGATGAACTCGACGCCGAACGGCCCGAGTTCGATCCGGCCGCCCGAGGGCACGACGGTGACCGGAATCTTCGGCGGATTGCGCTCGGCGGCGCATTTCGCCTCGAACAACGCGGCTGAGAATTTGGTCGCATAGATCGGGCATTTCAGCCGCGGCCAGAGATCGATGATGGCGCCGAAATGATCTTCGTGGGCATGCGTCAGCACGAGCCCAACCAGATTCTTCCGCTCTTTCACCAGAAAGCTGATGTCGGGCATGATGGTGTCGATGCCCGGAAGGTGTTCCTCATCGCCGAAGGACACACCGAGATCCACCGCCAGCCACGATCGCTGCCGCGGGTTGGCGAAACCATAGACCGACAGGTTCATGCCGATCTCGCCGACACCGCCCAGCGGAGCAAAGGTGAACTCGCCTGCCTCTGCCATCAACCGGCCCCTGCGGACGCGGCTGCGCCGAAATGCACGTCGCCGGCTGAAATCGAAACCCTCTCTCCGGTGGACGTTTTGACGATCATGCAGCCCGTGTCATCGATGGTGTCAAAGATGCCCGACACCGTGGCATTGCCGGTATGGACCGCGACAGGCTGTCCGAGTCCGGTCGCGAACGCCAGCCAGCGCCGGCGGATTTCGCCAAATCCCTTGCCCTGATCCCAAATCGCGCGGCATTCGGCCCAGCTGTCCGATAGCGCCGCAAACAGCGCCTCGGCGCTGGTATCGACGCCAAGTGCCTTGAGCGATATGGCGGGCGTTGGCATGCCCTCGGGCGCGGCAACGACATTGGTGCCGATCCCGACCACGACCGCCAGGCGAGCGCCGCCCACAGCCTCCGCTTCCAGATTGATGCCGACGATCTTCATTCCGTTCGCCAGCACGTCATTGGGCCATTTCAGGGAGAAGTCCGGCTGGCTCAGCCCCGCCGCCTTCGGTCCCGCCTCAGCACTCACCCGGCGAAGCGCCGTCCCGGCGGCGAGACCGGCGGCAAACCCCAGGGTCGCCGCAACCGCCGGCGCGACGTCCATCACTTCCATGATGCTGCTTGCGAGGTTGCCTCGCGGTGCGATCCAGGGGCGATTCCGCCGGCCGCGCCCCGCTGTCTGCTCCGTCGTCACGAACCACATCGGCCCGCACTCGCCCTCACGCGCCCGTGCCATGGCTTCCACATTGGTGGAGCCGGTCTTGTCGAAGGCAGCGAGACGGTAACCTTGAGATGTTGCGCGTGGACCGAGCGTGAATGCCATCTAAAAAAGTGATTTGGCCGCTGCCGAGGCGATGCTCACCAGCGGTCCGGGATAAACGAAGAAAAGCAGATTGAAGAAACCGGCAACCGCCAGCACCGTGCCCACTTCAACGCGGACCGGGTCAAGCTTTGCGAGCGGCTCGTCGAAATACATGACCTTGACGATCGAGAGATAGTAATAGGCACCGATCACGCTGGTGATCACGCCGATGACCGCAAGCGTAAACAGGCCCGCCTTGATGGCGGCGACGAACACGTAAAATTTGCCGAAGAAGCCCGCGAGCGGCGGAACGCCGGCCAGCGAGAACAACAGCATCGCAAACAGGAAGGCCAGCAAGGGATTGGTGCGGGACAGTCCGGCAAAGTCCGAGATGTTCTCGACGTGCTGACCGTTGCGTTTCATCGCCAGGATGACCGCGAAGCTGCCGAGCGTCATCGCAACATAGATGGCCACATAGACCAGAACGCCTTGAGCGCCCTCAGCCGTGCCCGAAGCGAGGCCCACCAGCGCAAAACCCATGTGACCGATCGACGAATAGGCCATCAGGCGCTTGATGTTCTTTTGGCCGATCGCAGCAAACGAGCCGAGCGCCATCGAGGCGATCGAAACGAACACCACGATCTGCTGCCATTGCGGAACGATGCCGGGAAACGCGGTCAGCGTCACGCGGGTGAACACCGCCATGGCCGCGACCTTCGGGGCGGAGGCGAAGAAGGCCGTCACCGGGGTCGGCGCACCCTCATAGACGTCGGGCGTCCACATATGGAACGGAACGGCCGAGACCTTGAAGCAAAGCCCGGCGAGCAGGAACACGATGCCGAAAACAATGCCGATCGAGCCGGTTTTTGCGGCCGCCGCGATGCCGGCAAAGCTGACCGTGCCGGTGAAGCCATAGATCAGCGAGGCGCCATAGAGCAGCATGCCGGAGGAGAGCGCGCCCAGCACGAAATATTTCAGTCCCGCTTCGGTTGATTTGGCGTTGTCGCGGTTGGAGGCCGCGACCACGTAAAGCGCAAGGCTCATCAGCTCGAGGCCGAGATAGAGCATGATCAAGTCGCCGGCCGAGATCAGCACCATCATGCCGAGCGTCGAAAGCAGCACCAGAATGGAATATTCGAAGATGCGCCGGGACGGGTCGGCGAGAAACTCGGTCGACAGGACAAGCGTCGCGCCCGAACCGATAATGGCGAGAACCTTCAGGAAGCGGGCGAAGTCGTCGACGATGAAGCTGCCGTTGAAGGTGACGAGCTTTCCGGCCGGCAGCGTCAGCTCCAGCACGGCGACGATGACGAGAAGAACGAGCGCGAGGCCATTGATCAGGCCGGTGGTGCGGATGCCCTGATAGGCTCCGACCATCAGCAGCACCATGGCCCCGACCGCCAGAACGAGTTCCGGCAGTACCGGCAGCAACTGATAACCTGCGCTTTCAAAGCTCATCGTACGTCGTCCAGTTTTATGGCGCGAGCGACGCCGCCTTCACGGCGGTCACTGCGGTATTGTAGTTGTTGACCAGTTGCTGCACCGAGGTCGCCGACATATCGAGCACCGGCTTCGGATAGAAGCCGAACAGGATGGTGAGGGCCACCAGCGGCACCAGCGTCAGGCTCTCGCGGAACGTCAGATCCTTGATGGTGGCGAGCGACGGCTTGACCAGCGCGCCGAACACCACCTTGCGATAGAGCCAGAGCGCATAAGCCGCCGACAGGATCACGCCTGATGTTGCGAACACCGTGGTCGGCAGCGACACCTTGAAGGTGCCGATCAGGGTCATGAACTCGCCGACGAAGCCTGACGTTCCGGGCAGACCGACATTGGCCATGGTGAAGACCATGAACACCAGCGCATAAAGCGGCATGCGGTTGACCAGCCCGCCATAAGCGGCGATCTCGCGGGTATGCATGCGGTCATAGACGATGCCGACGCAGAGGAACAGCGCACCCGACACGATGCCGTGCGAAATCATCTGGAACACGCCACCGGCAACGCCCTGGGTGGTGCCGGCGAAGATTCCCATGGTGACGAAGCCCATGTGCGCCACGGAGGAATAGGCGATCAGCTTCTTCATGTCCTCCTGCATCAGCGCGACCAGCGAGGTGTAGATGATCGCGATCACCGACAGCGAGAAGATCAGCGGCGCAAAATACTGCGAAGCCAGCGGGAACATCGGCAACGAGAAGCGCAGGAAACCGTAGCCGCCCATCTTCAGCAGGATCGCCGCCAGGATCACCGAGCCTGCGGTCGGCGCCTCGACGTGCGCGTCCGGCAGCCAGGTATGCACCGGCCACATCGGCATCTTCACCGCGAAGGAGGCAAAGAATGCCAGCCACGCCCAGGTCTGCAGGCTGCGCGGCACGGCCGTATGCATCAGCGTCGGGATGTCGGTCGTTCCGGCGTTCCAGTACAGCGCCATGATTGCGAGCAGCATCAGCACGGAACCGAGGAACGTATAGAGGAAGAACTTGAAGGAGGCGTAGACCCGGCGCGGTCCGCCCCAGATGCCGATGATCAGGAACATCGGGATCAGGCCGCCCTCGAAGAACAGGTAGAACAGCACGAGGTCGAGCGCCGAGAAAGTGCCGACCATCAGCGTTTCCAGGATCAGGAACGCCATCATGTATTCGCGCACGCGCACCTTCACCGACTTCCAGCTCGCCACGATGCAGAACGGCATCAAGGCGGTGGTCAGGATCACGAACGGCAGCGAAATGCCGTCCACGCCCATATGGTAGGTGATGGCGTTGGCAAGCCACGGCGCCTTCTCGACGAACTGAAAGTCGGCAACCGACGGATCGAACCGCGCCACCAGGATCAGCGACACCGCGAAGGTCACGACCGTCGTCCACAGCGCGATCCAGCGCGCATTGCGCTGTGCCGCCTCGTCGTCGCCCCTGACGAGATAGACCAGAAGCGCGCCGAGCGTCGGCAGGAAGGTAACGACCGAAAGAATGGGCCAGGTCGTCATCGGTTAGCCTCCCACACCGAACATGAACCAGGTGATGAAGCCGGCGACGCCGATCAGCATGGCGAAGGCATAGTGATAGAGATAGCCGGTCTGCAGTTTGATCGCGTTACGCGTGACGTCGAGCACCCGCGCCGACACTCCGTCCGGGCCCAGGCCGTCGATGATCTTGCCGTCGCCGACCTTCCACAGCGTGTAGCCGATCCACTTCGTCGGGCGGACGAGGATGAGGTCGTAGAGCTCGTCGAAGTACCACTTGTTGAGCAGGAACTGGTAGAGCAGCGGCTGCTGCCTCGCCAGATCAACCGGCAGATAAGGCCGGCTGATATAGAACAGCCACGCCACGAGGAATCCTCCAGCCATCATGAGCGTCGGCAGTTGTCCCAGGAGCGCCGGCATATGCTCCATATCTTCGAGGATATGAGGGTTCATCTTGAGCGATTCGCGGAAGAACTCCTCGACGCCGTGCGGGCCGGTGAAGATTTCCTTGAAGGGAAGACCGGCCGCGATCGATCCGAATGCCAGCAGGCCGATCGGAATCAGCATCGTCAGCGGCGCTTCATGCGCGGCCTCGTAGTGCTCCTGATCGTGCGGCTCGCCATGGAAGGTCTTGAAGATGAGGCGCCAGGAATAGAACGAGGTCAGCCCGGCCGCGACCACGGTCGCGAGGTAGCCATAGGTCGCGAACGGATTGTGCGAGGCAAAGGCGGATTCGATGATCGCATCCTTCGAGAAGTAGCCTGCGGTGAGCGGAAATCCCGTCAACGCCAGCGTGCCGATCACCATCACCAGATAGGTGTAGGGAATCCGGTGCCGCAGGCCGCCCATGTTGCGGATATCCTGCTCGTGATGCATCGCGTAGATCACCGAGCCCGAACCCAGGAACAGCAGCGCCTTGAAGAAAGCGTGGGTGAACAGGTGGAACATGCCGACCGAATAAGCGCCCGCACCCATCGCGACGAACATGTAGCCGAGCTGAGAACAGGTCGAATAGGCGACGATGCGCTTGATGTCGTTCTGGACGAGGCCAATGGTCGCCGCGAAGAATGCGGTGGTGCCGCCGATGAACATCACAAAGGCCTGCGCGGTCGGCGCGAGCTCGAACAACGGTGAGAGGCGCGCCACCATGAAGACACCAGCGGTGACCATGGTCGCGGCGTGGATCAGCGCGGAGACCGGCGTCGGACCTTCCATCGCATCGGGCAACCAGGTGTGCAGCAGGAACTGCGCCGATTTGCCCATCGCGCCCATGAACAAGAGCAGGCAGGTCAGGGTCAGCGCATCCGGATGCCAGCCAAACAAGTTGATCGTTTTTCCGGTCAGGCCGGGCGCTGCGCCAAAGATGGTTTCGAAATCGGTCGACCCGATCAGCATGAACACAGCGAAGATGCCGAGCGCGAAACCAAAGTCGCCGACGCGGTTGACCACAAAGGCCTTGATGGCGGCCGCGTTCGCCGACGGCTTCTGGTACCAGAACCCGATCAGCAGATAGCTGGCGAGACCCACGCCCTCCCAGCCGAAGAACAGCTGCACGAGGTTGTCCGATGTCACCAGCATCAGCATCGCGAAGGTGAACAGCGAGAGATAGCCGAAGAACCGCGGCCGGTACGGGTCTTCGTCCATGTAACCCATCGAATAAAGATGGACGAGCGAGGACACCGTATTGACCACGACCAGCATCACGGCGGTCAGCGTGTCGACCCGGAGCGCCCAGGACACCTGAAGATCCCCGGAATTGATCCACGGGAACAGCGCGATGCGGGCATCGTGGTGCTCGAAACCGACTTCGATCAGCGTCCACCACGACAGGATCGCAGCGACAATCAAGAAACCGGTCGTGATCCATTCGGCGGCGGCCGATCCGGCGGCCGGTGGCTCGGCGGCGTGATGATCGTCATGGCCATGATCGTCGTGAGCGTCCGCCGCATGCACCTCCGCGCCGTGAGCGTCACTGTGATGCTCGACTTCGTCGCCGCTCGGGTTGCGCCCATGCGCGCCGACGATCGAGATGGCTCCCGCAATGATGGCGCCGATCAGCGGCAGAAAAACGATTGCCTGAATCATGTCGCGCGCTAGCCCTTCATCAGATTGACGTCTTCAACCGCGATCGAGCCGCGATTGCGGAAATAGACCACCAGAACCGCAAGGCCAATCGCGGCTTCAGCGGCCGCCACCGTCAGCACCAGCAGCGCGAACACCTGGCCGACGATGTCGCCGATGAACGTCGAGAACGCTACCAGATTGACGTTGACAGCGAGCAGGATCAGCTCGATCGACATCAAGATGATGATGATGTTCTTGCGGTTCAGGAAAATGCCGAGAATCCCGAGCGTGAACAGGATAGCGCCGACCGCGAGATAGTGCCCCAGACCGATGGTCATTTCACCCACTCCGCCGCGTCCGCGTCCTGCAGGCCCTGGCCCGAAGCGACCTTGCGCACGGCCATCGCCAATTCAGGCGTCCGCGCATTCTGCACGTTGATGTCCTGCCGCTTGACGCTCGCCTTGTGGCGCAGCGTCAGCACGATCGCGCCGATCATCGCGACCAGAAGCACCATGCCGGCAAGCTGGAAGTAGTGGATGTACTTCGTATAGAGCACGAGGCCCAACGCTTCGGTGTTGCTGACATTGGTCGGGATCGCCGAGGTGATCGACTTGGCGACGTTGGGGCTGATCACCCAGCTGCCCCCGATCAGAAGCAGCTCGACCAGGAAGATGCCGCCGATCACGATACCGACCGGCAGATATTCGATGAAGCCCTCGCGCAGCTCGGCGAAATCGACGTCGAGCATCATGATCACGAACAGGAACAGCACCGCGACCGCGCCGACATAGACGACGACCAGGATCATCGCTAGGAACTCGGCGCCCATCAGCACGAACAGGCCTGACGCGTTCACGAAAGCGAGGATCAGAAACAGCACGGAATGCACGGGATTGCGCGAGACAATCACCATGACGGCGGAGGCCACGCAGACCCCTGCAAACAGATAGAAGAACAGAGCCGGAAGGATCATCCCCTTAACCTCACCGGTATGGCGCGTCTTGCGCGATCGACTTGGCTATCTCGCGCTCCCAGCGGTCGCCGTTCGCGAGCAGTTTTGCCTTGTCATAATAGAGCTCTTCGCGCGTCTCGGTCGCGAATTCGAAATTCGGCCCCTCGACGATCGCATCGACCGGGCATGCTTCCTGGCAAAGCCCGCAATAGATGCACTTCACCATGTCGATGTCGTAGCGCACCGTGCGGCGCGTGCCGTCGTTGCGCCGCGGACCGGCTTCGATCGTGATCGCCTGCGCCGGACAGATCGCCTCGCAGAGCTTGCAGGCGATGCAGCGCTCTTCGCCGTTCGGATAACGGCGCAGCGCATGCTCGCCGCGAAAGCGCGGTGAGATCGGGTTCTTCTCGAACGGATAATTGATGGTCGGCTTCGGCTTGAAGAAATAGCGCATGGCGAGAAAGAACGCCGAGACGAATTCCGTCAGCAGAAGCGAGCGCGCGGTGGCGTTGATATTGATGCTCATAGCGACCTCATTTCGGCGCGATCCCCGCGAGTTGCAGCACGCCCGCCACGATCACCACCATCGCGAGCGACAATGGCAGGAACACCTTCCAGCCAAGCCTCATCAACTGGTCGTAGCGGTAGCGTGGGACGATGGCCTTGGCCATCGCGAACAGGAAGAACATGAAAAACAGTTTGAGTCCGAACCAGATGATGCCGAGCGGCGCCCAATTAAGGGGAAAGATGTCGATCGGCGAGGTCCAGCCGCCGAGGAACAGGATCGTCGCCATCGCGCACATCGTGGTGATCGCGACATATTCGCCAAGCATGAACAGGAGGTAGGGCGTTGAGCCGTACTCGACCATGAAGCCGGCGACGAGTTCGGATTCGGCTTCCACCAGATCGAACGGCGGACGGTTGGTCTCTGCCAGCGAGGAGACGTAGAACACCACAAACATCGGAAACAGCGGCCACACATACCAGTTCAGGATGGTCAGCCGCGGCAGTCCGATCAGAGAGGCGAAGCCGTGCAGCTTCTGCGCTTCCACGACGCCGGAGAGATTGAGCGTGCCGGCGCACAAGAGAACGGTGATGATCACAAAGCCGATCGAGACCTCGTAGCTCACCATCTGCGCCGCCGATCGGAGCGCCGCGAGGAACGGATATTTCGAATTCGACGACCAGCCGGCCATGATGATGCCGTAGATCGACAGCGAGGAAATCGCGAAGATGTAGAGAATGCCCACATTGATGTCGGCAATCGCCCAGCCGAGATTGGTTGGGATCACCGCCCAAGCGGCGAGCGCGAGCACGCAGCTGACGAGCGGCGCAAGGAGAAACACGCCCTTGTTGGCTCCGGCGGGAATGGTCGGCTCCTTCAGCACGAACTTGAGAAGATCGGCGAAGGATTGCAGCAGGCCCCACGGCCCGACCACGTTCGGGCCGCGGCGGATCTGCACCGCCGCCCAGATCTTGCGGTCGGCGAGCAGGATGTAAGCAATCGCAATCAGGAGAACGACGAGCAGCAGCAGGCTCTCGGCGACCATGATGATCAGCGGCAGCAGGGTACTGTTCCAGAATTCGACCATCACGTCACTCCGCCGCCGTCAGCATGTGCCCGTGGGCAAGCCGCGAGCACTCCGCCATCACGGCAGAGGCCCGCGCGATCGGGTTGGTCAGATAAAAGTCTTCGACCTGCGCCTTGAACGGCACCTTTTCAAGATTGCCGCTCTTGCCCGCAAGCGTCTTGATGCTCGCCGCATCGCCGGCTGCGATCTGGTCAAGCCGCATCAGGTGCGGCACCGCCTTGAAGATCGCCTGCCGCAGGCTGGCAAGGCTGTCGTAAGGCAGTTTCTTGCCGAGAACTTCCGAGAGCGCCCGAATGATCGCCCAATCCTCGCGGGCCTCGCCCGGCGGGAAGCCGGCGCGGTTCGCCATCTGCGCCCTGCCCTCGGTATTGACGAAGATGCCGGACTTTTCGGTGTAAGCGGCGCCGGGCAGGATCACGTCGGCGCGGTGCGCGCCGGCATCGCCATGGGTACCGATATAGACCACGAACGTCCCATCCGGCACCTTCACCTCGTCGGCGCCGAGCAGAAACAAGACATCCAGCGTTCCAAACGTCGTCATCTGCGCCGCGTTCAGACCGCCCGCTCCGGCCGTAAAGCTGATATCGAGGGCACCGGCGCGCGACGCCGTATCCTGCAACACGGCAAAGCCGTTCCAGCCATCCTTGACCGCACCGACGTCGAGCGCGAGTTTCGCGGCCGTCGCCAGCACTGCGGCACCATCATGGCGGCCAAATGCGCCGGCGCCGACCAGCACGATCGGGTTCTTGGCATTCTTCAGGACATCGGCAAAGGAGTGCTTGCCGCTAGCGAGATCGGCTAGCGAGTCCGGCCCCGCACCGACATAGTCGTAGTCATAGGTCAGATCGGGCTTGGCGCCGACGACGCCGACCTTGAGTTGACCGGTGCGCCAGCGCTTGCGAATGCGGGCGTTGAGAACGGCCGCTTCCTTGCGCGGGTTCGACCCCACGATCAGAAGCGCATCGGCTTGATCAATGCCTGATATCGTCGGGTTGAAGATGTACGACGCGCGGCCGGCTTTCGGATCGAAGGCGTCGCCGCCCTGCACGGCGAGATTGACTGAACCGAACTTCGCCAGCAGCTCCTTCAGCGCGAACATCTCTTCAACCGCGGCAAGATCACCCGCAATCGCGCCCATGCGTTTGCCGTCGGTCCGCGAGACCTTGGCGGCAATCGCGGCAAAGGCCTGCTGCCATGACGCCGCCTGGAGCTTGCCGTTTTCGCGGATATAGGGACGGTCCAGCCGCTGCGTGCGCAGGCCGTCGACCACGTGTCGGGTCTTGTCGGATATCCATTCCTCGTTCACCGCCTCGTTGACGCGCGGCAGGATCCGCATCACCTCGCGGCCACGCGTATCGACACGGATCGCCGATCCGACGCCATCCATCACGTCGACCGACTGGGTCTTGCCCAGTTCCCACGGCCGCGCGGCGAACGCATAAGGCTTCGAGGTCAGCGCGCCGACCGGGCAGATGTCGACGAGATTGCCCTGCAACTCCGAAGTCAGTGCGCTCTCGAGATAGGTCGTGATCTCCATGTCCTCGCCGCGGCCGGTTGCGCCCATTTCCGGCGCGCCGCAGATTTCGGCGGAGAAGCGGACGCAGCGCGTGCACTGGATGCAGCGGTTCATCGAGGTCTTGACCAGCGCGCCGAGATACTTGTCCTCGACCGCGCGCTTGTTTTCGGCAAAGCGCGAGGTGTCGACGCCGTAGCCCATGGCCTGATCTTGCAGGTCGCACTCGCCGCCCTGGTCGCAGATCGGGCAATCGAGGGGATGGTTGATCAAAAGGAATTCCATCACACCTTCGCGGGCCTTCTTCACCATCGGCGAGCGGGTGGAGATTTCCGGCGGCTCGCCCTTCGGGCCCGGACGGCAATCGCGCACGCCCCAGGCGCAGCTTGCCACCGGCTTCGGACCGCCCTTCACCTCGACGAGGCACATCCGGCAATTGCCGGCGATCGAAAGCCGCTCGTGGTAGCAGAAGCGCGGAATTTCGGCGCCCGCGGCCTCGCACGCCTGCAACAGCGTGTATTCGGCAGGCACATCGATTTCTTTGCCATCGACAATGAGTTTGGTCATTGCTGTCTCAAGTCTTTCCCAGCTTGCAGTCCGGCGGCGTGACGCTGGCGGTTTTCAAGGATGTCTTCACCCATTCCTGGGTGACGGTGCCATAGGTCGCGAGATAGCCGGGCGCAGCCTGGTTTTTCTCGCAGAGAAACGGCAGATGCGGCTTCAGGTCGTAGTCGCAGGAAGCGAGCCACTCGCGCTTGTCGGCAAATGCGCCCATCGCTTCTTCGCAGGCATTGAGGAAATACGAGACGAAGCTTTCGTACTGCACCACAACCTCGCGGCCGCCGGCCTTGATTGCCTCGTAGTCCGGCGACGAGAACTTCGGATTTTTGAATGCGAGATCGGTATAGGCGAGATAGGCTTGCCGCGCGGCGACGGCACGATTGTTGGAGCGGATTTCGCTGACCTGGAACAGGATCGCCAAAAAGCCGAGCAGCGCTACGCTCGCCTGCGCCATCTGCGCGAGCGTTCCGAACTTCTGCCAGAATGTAGCGGGCAGCGCCATCAATCCTACTCCGCCGCGACCATGTGTGCGGGATCGAGAACACCCTGATCGTCGAGATCCGCCTGGCGTGAATACTGATCGATGCGTTCTTCGATCTCATGACGGAAATGCGCGATCAGGCCCTGGATCGGCCAGGCGGCAGCATCGCCGAGCGCGCAGATGGTGTGGCCTTCGACCTGCTTGGTGACTTCCAGCAGCATGTCGATCTCGCGCTTGTGGGCGCGGCCTTCCGCCATACGGGTCAATACCCGCCACATCCACCCGGTTCCTTCACGACAGGGGGTACATTGGCCGCAGCTCTCATGCTTGTAGAAATAGGAGATGCGGGCGATCGCGCGGATCAGGTCGGTCGACTTGTCCATCACGATCACCGCCGCCGTTCCGAGGCCGGAACGCAGCTTGCCGAGGCTGTCGAAATCCATCGGCGTGTCGATGATCTGCTCCGCCGGCACCATGCGCACCGACGATCCACCGGGGATCACGGCCTTCAGATTGTCCCAGCCGCCGCGAATGCCGCCGCAATGCTTCTCGATCAATTCGCGAAACGGAATGCCCATGGCTTCTTCGACGTTGCAGGGGCGCTGGACGTGGCCGGACACACAAAACAGCTTGGTGCCGACATTGTTCGGCCGGCCGATCGCCGCAAACCAGGACGCGCCACGGCGCAGGATGTCGGGCGCGACGGCGATGGATTCCACGTTGTTGACGGTGGTTGGGCAGCCGAACAGGCCGACATTGGCCGGGAATGGCGGCTTCAGCCGCGGCTGGCCCTTCTTGCCTTCGAGGCTTTCCAGCAGCGCGGTCTCCTCGCCGCAGATATAGGCGCCGGCGCCGTGGGTGACGTAGAGGTCGAACGGCCAGCCGTTGACATTGTCCTTGCCGATCAGCTTGGCCTCATAGGCCTGATCGACCGCGGCCTGAAGATGCTCGCGCTCACGGATGAACTCACCGCGCACATAGATGTAACAGGCATGCGCGCCCATCGCGAAGCTTGCGAGCAGGCAACCCTCGACGAGCAGATGCGGATCGTGCCGCATGATCTCGCGATCCTTGCAGGTGCCGGGCTCGGACTCGTCGGCGTTGACCACGAGATAACTCGGACGCCCGTCCTTGGATTCCTTCGGCATAAAGGACCACTTCATGCCGGTCGGGAATCCCGCGCCGCCGCGGCCGCGCAGGCCTGAGGCCTTCATCTCGTTGATGATCCAGTCCCGCCCCTTATCGATGATCGTCTTGGTGCCGTCCCAGGCGCCGCGACGCCGCGCGCCCTCGAGGCCCCAATCATGCAGGCCATAGAGGTTTTTGAAGATGCGGTCCTTGTCCTCGAGCATCAGGTCACTTCCTTCAGCGTCGTCGGTCCGCCGACAGGCGCGGAGAACTGGCGATCGATTTGCGGTCCTGGCTTCGGCGGATTGCCGGAGGCAAAGCCGTCCAGCACCTTGCCGAAACTGTCCTTGGTCAGGTCCTCGTAGGTGTCCTTCCAGATCAGGACCATCGGCGCGTTCACGCAGGCCCCCAAACACTCGACCTCTTCCCAGGAAAAATTGCCGTCCTTCGACAGCTGGAAGGGATCGTGGTGAATGCGGCTCTGGCAGACCTCGATCAGATCGGCCGCGCCACGCAGACGGCACGGCGTGGTGCCGCAGACCTGCACATGCGCCTTCTTGCCGACCGGCGCCAGCTGAAACATCGTGTAGAACGTCGCGATCTCCAGCACGCGGATGTGGGGCATATCGAGGAGGTCAGCGACCGCACGGATTGCGGCTTCCGACACCCAGCCCTCATGCTGCTCCTGGACCCGCCACAGGATCGCAATCGCGGCCGAGGCCTGACGGCCTTCCGGATATTTGGCGATCTCTTTCTTGGCCCACGCCAGATTTTCCGGCGTGAACGCAAAACTCGCTGGCTGGACTTCCTTGGGTGCAAGGCGGCGAACGGACATCGTATTCAGTCTCTCATTGCATGCGGCGGCCGGCGCTCGCGTTCATGGCAGCAATCCGCTGCTGCCAGAAGCTACTTGCCGTGCCGAAGACGTTGTAGCCGATGTGGGTTGAAACCTTGATGCGATCGAGGATCGAGAGCTCGGTCACGGTTTCAAAACGGTTGGAGCGGGGATCATAGACGATAAGTTTGAGCGGCGTCTGGTCGAGAATGTAGCGCGAGACGGTATGATCCGGATCGTTGCCGTGCTCCTCGCACATGATCACGCTGTCGCCGGCCAAGAGCCCGGCGCCGCCCTTGATGGCCTCGATCTCGACACCCTCGACGTCGAGCTTGATCAAATACTTTCCACCGGACGAAATCTTTCCCTCGCTGAGAAGATCGTCGAGCGCCATGACCGGCACGTCCTCGCCGCCACCAGCCGTGCCGCCGGCGATGCTGAACGCTTCGTGCTTGGTCCCCGACAGTCGGGCGGTGCCCTTGGCGGAGCCGATCGCGCATTTCAACGTCTCGAAGCGATTGCCGTTGACGCGCGCGTTATTGGCGAGCTTGGAAAAGTTTTCCGACGACGGCTCGATCGCGATCGCACGGTGCGCGCCAAATGGCTTGCTTGTCACCAGCACCGACCAGTAGCCGAAGTTGGCCCCGCAATCGAGCAGCATGTAGTCGACGTCACTGGAATGACGAAACAGCAATTCGAGTTCGTCTTCGTAATGGTAGGAGCGATCGAGCAATTTGCTCCAGTAGCCCTCGCCATAGGGAAACTCGAACGTCGCATCTTCATTCAGTTTGATCGCGATATTGCGCTCGGGCAGCGTCTTGCGCAGCAAGTTGGCGCAACCGATGTAGCCGCGGTGCGAAAAATGCGACGATACTTTTGCTCCCGTCGCCAGCGCCAGCGCAGCCGTCCGCTCCCACAGGTTGGCCCCTTCCAGGGCCCCCGAGGCGCGGTCAAACTGGATTGGCGGCGGTGCGATCACCGATCGACCTCTCCGAACACGATGTCGAGCGAGCCGAGAATGGCCGACACGTCGGCGAGCAGGTGGCCGCGGCAGATGAAGTCCATTGCCTGCAGATGCGCAAAGCCCGGCGCGCGGATCTTGCACTTGTAGGGCTTGTTGGAGCCGTCGGAGACGAGATAGACGCCGAATTCGCCCTTTGGTGCTTCCACCGCGGCATAGACTTCGCCGGCCGGCACATGGAAACCTTCGGTGTAGAGCTTGAAGTGATGGATGAGAGCTTCCATCGAGCGCTTCATCTCGCCACGGCGCGGCGGGAAGATCTTGTTGTCCTGGATTGCAACCGGGCCCTGCCCGTCAGGCGCGCGAAGCTTGGCGATGCACTGCTTCATGATCTTCACCGACTGCCGCATCTCTTCCATACGGATGCAGTAGCGGTCGTAGCAGTCGCCGTTCTTGCCGATCGGAATGTCGAAATCCATCTCGGCGTAGCATTCATAAGGTTGCGCCTTGCGCAAATCCCACGCCGCACCGGAGCCGCGCACCATCACGCCCGAGAAACCCCACTCCCAGGCCTGCTGCAACGTCACGACGCCAATATCGACATTGCGCTGCTTGAAAATGCGATTGCCCGTGAGCAGCGTTTCGAGATCGTCGACCACCCTGGGGAAAGCATCGCACCAGGTGTCGATATCGTCGATCAGTTTCGGCGGCAGGTCCTGATGCACGCCGCCGATGCGGAAATAGGCCGCATGCATGCGCGAGCCCGAGGCGCGCTCATAAAACATCATCAGCTTCTCGCGCTCTTCAAAGCCCCACAGCGGCGGGGTGAGCGCACCGACGTCCATCGCCTGCGTCGTGACATTGAGAAGATGCGAGAGAATGCGGCCGATCTCGCAATAAAGCACGCGGATCAGCTGTCCGCGGCGCGGCACCTCGATGCCGAGCAGCTTTTCAGCCGCCAGACAAAACGCGTGCTCCTGATTCATCGGCGCGACATAGTCGAGCCGGTCGAAATACGGGATCGCCTGCAAGTACGTCTTGTGCTCGATCAGCTTTTCCGTGCCGCGGTGAAGCAGGCCGATATGCGGATCGACGCGGGCGACCACCTCGCCGTCAAGCTCCAGCACCAGACGCAGCACGCCGTGCGCCGCTGGATGTTGCGGGCCAAAGTTGATGGTGAAGTTGCGAAGGTTTTGCGGTTGCTCGTTCATGGCTTCGGCTCCGCTTTTGCTTTTTCATCGCCCGGCAGCGGATAGTCGGCGCCCTCCCAGGGTGACATGAAGTCGAACTTCCGGAATTCCTGGTTGAGCCGCACAGGCTCGTACAGCACGCGCTTTTCCTGGTCGTCGTAGCGGACCTCGACGAAGCCGGTGAGCGGGAAATCCTTGCGCAGCGGATGGCCGTCGAAACCGTAGTCGGTCAGAAGGCGCCGCATGTCCGGATGGCCGACAAAGATCACGCCGTAGAGATCGTAGGTCTCGCGCTCGAACCAGTCGCAGCCCGGAAACACAGAGATGATCGACGGCACCTGCGTGGTCTCGTCGGCCTCGCCGCGCAGACGGATGCGCGTGTTCAGCGTCGGCGACAGCATGTGATAGACCACGTCGAACCGCTTCTCGCGGCCCGGATAATCCACCGCCGTCACGTCGGTCAGGTTGACGAAGCGGCACGCGGGATCGTCGCGGAGATAGCGGACCACATCGACGATGCGTTCGAGCTTCACATCCACCGTGAGCTGGTTGAACGCCACCGCATGGCCCGTCGCCGCGCCGGCCAGCGCGCCAACGATCGTGTGCCCCAAAGCGTCAAGCTTGCCGTCGTCCATCCCAAAACCCTAGCTAGCGTTCGATGGTTCCGGTGCGCCGGATCTTCTTCTGCAACAAGAGGACGCCGTAGAGCAGCGCCTCCGCCGTGGGCGGGCAGCCGGGCACGTAGATGTCGATGGGCACGATGCGGTCGCAGCCGCGCACCACCGAATAGGAGTAGTGGTAATAACCGCCGCCGTTGGCGCATGATCCCATCGAGATCACGTAGCGCGGTTCCGGCATCTGGTCGTAAACCTTGCGCAGCGCCGGCGCCATCTTGTTGGTGAGCGTGCCCGCCACGATCATCACGTCGGATTGCCGCGGCGAAGCGCGCGGCGCAAAGCCGAAGCGCTCGACGTCATAGCGCGGCATCGACACCTGCATCATCTCGACCGCACAGCAGGCAAGACCGAAGGTCATCCACATCAGCGAACCCGTGCGCGCCCAGGTGATCAGGTCATCGGCGGCCGCAACGAAGAAGCCCTTGTCGGAAAGCTCGTGGTTGACCTCGAGAAAAAAGGGATCGTTGGCGCCGACCGGCTTTCCCGTGGACGGGTCGATGATGCCGGCCGCGGCGGGGGCAACCGCCGGCGCGAACCCTGGCTTGACGGGAGCTGGGCTCAATCCCATTCGAGAGCGCCTTTCTTCCATTCGTAGGCAAACCCGACCGTAAGCACGGCCAGAAATACAAACATCGACCAGAAGCCGGTCCCGCCCAGCTTTCCGTAGGCGACCGCCCACGGAAACAGGAAAGCAACTTCGAGATCGAAGATGATGAAGAGGATGGCGACGAGATAGAAGCGGACGTCGAACTTCATGCGGGCGTCGTCGAAGGCGTTGAAGCCGCACTCGTAGGCCGACAGCTTTTCCGGGTCCGGCTGCTGGAACGCGACCAGGAACGGCGCGATCAAGAGCACCAGACCGATCAGGCCGGCGACGGCGATAAACACCACAAGGGGAAGATAATTCTGCAGGATGCCGGTCATCGGCGGGGCCTTATTTTTGCTGCGGTCATCGGGGTCCGCAGATTCGTTCATGAGAATTGTTCCGAGGCTTAGCGCAGCGCACCAAGGGGCGCAAGACAAGGTATCTTGACGCCCTTTCCGGCCCCTCGCGGCGTGGAAAACCGCCCTCGTGTCTCACCGACCGCGCCCGAATTTCGCGGCTCAAAAATCCCTTGAAGGCCGGCCACACCGGCGGGGCCGCTCCGGGCATCCGAGACGGGAATGAAACCATTTTCCGGAGTCGACGAAACCAGCTGGAAACAATTGGAGGGTACATCGGGAACCAACAGACGGCGCCAAAGACGCCTCGGAGGCTTCCATGAACCACTCCATTCACTCGGCTGACCGTGCGACCCACCTGAAGATCGTGGTGGTGGCGCTGATCGCCGGGATCGCCGTTGCCGCGTTTGGCATTTCAGCCCGCGTGAGCGCCGACTACAGCCAGACCGCCGGGGTCATGAAGGCCGGCAAGCCGGTCGTCCTGACCAGCTCGGACACCGTGACCGTTCGCTAGTCCCCCCTCGTCCCCCCACGAGGACCTCGTCCCCCCAACGAGGATGTGAAAGGGCCGCTTCCCCCAGCGGCCCTTTTGCTTTTCTGCAGGCAGAAAGCGCGCCGGGACCGGACGCGCCCGGTCCGCAGTGTCGTCAATATGCTGAAAAGCCAACCCCTTAGGCCGGTTTCCGGTCAAACCGCTTCCTTCAGCTCCTTGGCTGCGCGGAAGGCGACTTTCTTGCTTGCCTTGATCTGGATCTCCTCGCCCGTGGCGGGGTTGCGGCCCATGCGGGCGGCGCGCTTGCGAACCTGGAGGATGCCGAGGCCAACGATGCGGACCCGCTCTCCCTTCTTCAGATGCTTGGCAATGCGGTCCACGAGGTCGGTCAGGATGGTTTCCGCCTGCTTCTTGGACAACTCCTGCGCCTCGGCGATGTCAGCGGCGAGGTGTTTGAGCGTAATGGTCGTCGGGGTCGCTGCCTTCGTCGCCATGTCTGGCCCTCCTTGTTGTTGGTGACCTCTTAGAAACCAGCAAGCCGCAGGCCTTAGATGATTCGAGCTTCGGCTGCCTATGTCGTTTTGCCTGAAAATAGCGCCTTTTTTGCATCGAGATTGAAAAAACCGCTGCGAGACAAGGGGATTCGCAACACCTTGACTAAAGAGAGGCGCACCTTTAATCCCTGCTCTCGTTGCGGACCGGTCCTCATCGATCGAAGCATCCGCGGGAGTAGCTCAGTTGGTTAGAGCGCCGCCCTGTCACGGCGGAGGCCGCGGGTTCGAGTCCCGTCTCTCGCGCCATCACTTCAATAATTTAGCCCACCCTCCATTTTGAGATCTTGCGCTGCTGCCCGTTGCGATGGGCCGTATTGGCCATCTCGTTTCTGATCCCGTCCCGAACAGCTAGCGTCGCCCACGACCGGCCGGACCTTCGCCCCGCCTTGCCGTTGACGCTTCTTGTCCGTGCCAAGCGCCAGGTCGCGCCCGGCACGCAAGTTCGGCTTCGGTGAACTCTTGGTCCGTTTCTCCGTTAAATCTCAGCTTTGTATTTTACCTGCAACGCGAACCCCTCTGGTTCGGGCAGGAGGTTGCCGTGGGCAAACCCGTCTTGGCTCTGAGAGCCGGCATTGTCGGATCACTCCTGGTGTTCGGTTCGACTGCCAATGCGGCTCGGCTCGATGTCGGTCCGAGGACATGCAGCAATCAGCGTGACCGATGTGTTGCCTATCGGTTTCAATACGGTCCAGAAGGATCCGAGGGAGCTTGCTTTCACGTCTTTCGCGTCTGCATGAGGTCTGGCGTTTGGGACGGAACCACCGCATTTCCCTACGGCGGCGGGCGTATGGCGGGAATGATCCGTCGGTAGTCCAGGTCAAGCCGGGCTGACTCCCCTCTCTCGCGCCATCTCCCCTGACGAGGGAATTTCTGGTACCTCGCGGGCCATGACCGCGAACACACCCCTCGCCTTTACGCACACCGTGACCGAGCGCTTCCTGCGTTATGTCGTGATCGACACCCAGTCCGATCCGGCGTCGGAAACTTGCCCTTCGACCGAGAAACAGAAGAATCTTGGGCGGCTGCTCGCGGCCGAGCTGCGCGAGATGGGGCTCTCCGACGCCCATCTCGATGACAACGGCTATGTCTATGCAACGTTGGCGGCGAATACCGACAAGCCCGTGCCTGTCATCTGTTTCTGCTCGCATATGGACACCTCGCCGGATTGCACCGGCGCCAATGTCCGGCCACAGGTCGTGAAGAACTATCGGGGCGGCGACATCACCCTGCCGGGCGATCCCTCGCAGGTGATCCGCTTTGCCGAGCACCCGGCGCTCGCGAGCCAGATCGGCCACGACATCATCACGACCGACGGCACGACATTGCTCGGCGCCGACAACAAGGCCGGCGTCGCCGAGATCATGGACGCGGTGCATTTCCTTAAGAAGAACCCGCAAGTGAAGCACGGCACGATCAAGGTCCTGTTCACGCCCGACGAGGAGATCGGCCGCGGCGTCGACAAGGCCGATCTGAAAAAGCTCGGCGCGAAGTTCGCCTATACGATCGACGGTGAAAGTGCAGGGCAAATCGAGGACGAGACCTTTTCCGCGGACGCGGCCACCATCACCATCCAGGGCGTGTCCACTCATCCCGGGTTTGCCAAGGGCAAGATGGAGCACGCGATCAAGATCGCATCCGCCATTATCGATCGCCTGCCGAAGGACACCTGCTCGCCCGAGACCGCCGAAGGGCGGGAAGGATTTGTGCATCCGGTCAGCGTGTCCGGTACGCTGGAGGCCGCGACGCTGGGCTTCATCGTGCGCGACTTCACCGAACAGGGCCTGCGCGACAAGGAAGCGCTGCTGGAAAACATCGTCAAAGACGTGATGAAAGACTTTCCGCGGTCGAGCTACCAGATCGACATCAAGCAGCAATACCGCAACATGAAAGAGGTGATCGACCGTTACCCGCAGACCGTCGAATACGCGGTCGAGGCGATCCGGCGCGCCGGTTTGAAACCGCTCCGGACCGCGATCCGCGGCGGCACCGACGGTTCGCGGCTGTCGTTCATGGGCCTGCCCTGCCCCAACATCTTTGCGGGTGAGCATGCTTTCCACTCCCGCCTCGAATGGGTCAGCCGCCAGGACATGGAAAAGGCCGTGCAGACCATCGTGCACCTCGCGATGATCTGGGAAGAGCGGGCTTAGTTCACCACCATGAATCCGCAGATCCTCCCATGATCGACGCGTCGTCCACCGAGGCCGGAGGCGCTGCCGTCCTGGGTGCTTATCGCATCTATACGACCCAGTTCGACATCGAAGTTGCTGCGGATCGCCTCGACGCCGTTCTGGGTCCGCTCTCCCCCGCGGACCAAAAAGCGCTCGATGAAGCATGGCACGCCCTGCAGACCGGCTTGTTGCCGTGGAAAACTCGTCTGCTCATCCTCGCCGCCGAGACAAGCGCGCGAATTAGGGAGCAGCTCGGGGAAACCGAACGCGGCGACACGGCGGTATCACTCTTGATCGACCAATCGGGATCCATGCGCGGCCAAAAAATGCTGTTTGCCACGGCAACGGCCGATATCGCGCAAGAGTTTCTGAAAACCTTGGGTCTCACCTGCGAGGTGCTTGGTTTCACCACTTCGCAGTGGCGTGGCGGCCGTTCCCGGAGGCGATGGAAATGGCGCTTAAGGCCACATCACCCGGGCCGGCTCAACGATATCCTCCATATCGTCTACAAAAATGCAAAAGACGACCGTGCGAGCATCGGTGGTTATGACTTCCGGTCGATGCTCCGACCTGATTTGCCCAAAGAGAATATCGATGGCGAGGCGCTGCTGTGGGCAGCCAAGCGGCTTCGAGCCCTGCCTCAGTCAAGGAAGCACCTGATCATCCTTTCGGACGGTGCCCCGGTGGACGACTCCACCCTGCAAGCCAACGGTTTGACGTGTCTTTTCAACCACCTCCGGCTCGTTGCGGACGGCATCGTAAAGGCTGGCGATATCGTTCTCAGCGCCATCAGCATCGGTCACGAGACCGACGACATTTACCCTGTCATCAAACACGTCGAGGCGCCCGATGAGCTGGGCGCGGCCACGTTGGCTCATCTCGAACAGGTAATAACCGGGAAAAAGTAGACTGCTTGCCTGACGTGACGATCAGGTATTCGCCGTGACGATCCAGATGGCGGCATCGAGCGGGACAGTTTGTCCCTTCGCATATGGCGCCAGTGCTTCGCGGACCGATTGGGCGGCGGCGGCAACGGTTTCCGGCGGGTGATCAGCCAATGCGCGGGCGGCCGGTCCGATTTCCAGCGCGCTTTTCACCGCGGCATCCATCCCGCGCCCGACCGCGACGTCGAGCGCCAGATTGCAAGGCTCCATCGCAATGTCCGAAAAGCCTGCCGCCTTCAGGATGCGGTTGACGCGCTCTTGTGAGGCAAAGGCGAACGGGCCGGGATCTTCAGGTCCAACCGGCGGCATTTTGGGAACGTGCTTATAGACGGCCTGCAACGCGGTCATGAAGAACGGGTTTTCCCGCGGCTCGCGCCAGCAGGCGAAGGCAAGCCGGCCCGACCGCCGCATCGCGCGGCGCATGTTGCTAAATGACAATGCGGGATCGGCGAAGAACATCACGCCAAAGCGCGAGGCCAGCAGATCGAAACTGTCAGGCGCAAAGGGATAAACGGTCGCGTCCGCCAGAATGAACTCGACCGGCGCACCCTTGGGCGTATTCTCTTTCGCGCGGGAAAGCATCGGGGCCGAGATATCGACGCCAGTGATATGGCCGGTGGAACCCACCGCTTTCGCAAAGCTAAAACTCGTCGACCCGCTGCCGCAGCCGACATCGAGAATGCGCTCGCCCGGCTTGATCTTCGCGCGCTCGATCAGGAGATCGGCGACCGGCTGAAGCAAAATGTCCTGCACCGGCTGCCGATCGGCCCAGCGCTGGCCGCCGGCGCCGTTCCAGTACGCAATCTGATCGGTGTTCTTCTCGTGGCCCTGGGGTGCGTCCATCCTGGTCCCACCATCGTTTGCAAGGAGTTTTGCGCAATGTTCATGGAATCGACCGGCTTGGCAATCGCTGAACGCCCCATGTCAGGCATTTGATCGGGGCGTGATGCGCATCGGCAGGCCGTTTGCGGGCCGCAAGGTGATCTTTTGCACGGGCCAGACCTTCGTGGCCGGTGCGAGCTGCATCTCGAACTGCTGGACGAGTTTCGCGAGCACAAGCGTAGCTTCCTGTAACGCGAAGGACGATCCGATGCAGGTTCGCGGGCCGGCTCCGAACGGCAAATAGGCATAGCGGGGAATGCCCGTCCTTGCCGGCGCGAGAAACCGTGCCGGATCGAACAGATCGGGCTCATTCCACAAGCAGCGGTGCCGATGCAGGACATAGGGGGCAATCACGATCAGCGATCCCGGGTGCACGTTGATCTCGCCGATGGCGTCAGTGCATTCGGGCACGCGGCTGAGCGCAGCGATAGACGGGTAAAGCCGCAATGCTTCTTCGATCACGGCTCTGGTGAGGACGAGCTGCTCCAACAGCCCGTTACGGTCGCCATCGAGCGCCACATCCGCTTCTGCGCGCACCCGCTCATACCAATGTGGCGATTGCGACAACAGGAATGTTGCCCACGTCAAGGCATTGGCCGTCGTCTCATGTCCGGCCGAAAGAAATGTCAGGATGTTCGCGCGCACTTCTTTAGGGCTCAGCGGCCGCCCTGTCGCCGGGTCGGGCACGCGCAAAAGCAGGGTCAGGAGATCGTTCGGCGCCTCGGTATCGTTCACACGATCGAGCCGCCGCCGCCTCACCGCGATGATCTCGTCGATGACCTCTTCGAAATAAGCCAGGGCTTTCCGCAAGCGCTTGCGGCCAGGCCGCGGCACATAATCGGGCGCGCCCAACAGATCGAGCACCCCGATCCGCCCCAGGGCGTCGAAATAGTCGTTCATGGCAGCACTAAATGCGTTGAAATCGCTGCCAATGCCGTCCGAGAAGATGGTCACCGCGAGCATGTTGAGCGTCAACAGGGTGAACTCTTGCGCGACATCGACGGTGCCGTGGGCCTTGAGGCCGCGCCAACGATCGCAAAGTGCATCGGCGACCCTCAGCATGACGTCGCTGAACGACGACACCGTGCGGCGCGCGAACAGCGGCGCAAGCGTTCGGCGCTGCAGCTCCCACTGCTGCCCTTCGACGCTGAGCAGGCCGTCGCCCAGTCCAGCCGCCAGAATGCGGCGCTGGATCGGGTCCTTGCGATAACTTTCGGCGTTGTCCACCAGCACGTGCTTGATCGCAACGGGATCGTGAACCAGCACGGCTTCGAGAAAAGGCAGCCTTATCCGGACGATCGGTTGCTCGAAAAACTCCTTGCTCCAGCATTCCAGGGGATTGCGGTGCAACGTCCGCAGAAGCTGGACGAGGCCCGGCATGGTCGGCAGCGGCGTTGGCGCCGGGGGCCGGAAAACCGTTCTCACATCGGTTTCATCGTGAGACAACATCTTGGTCAATATGTTTCAATTGAAACGTACGAAAACGCGATAATGGAACTGAAGTTCCTCACGGCCACGTGCATTCACGTTCAGGGCTAAAGCTCCGATAACGGACGCCCCTGAAAATAGACGGAGCGAGCCGTTCGTGCTCTCGCACGACCTCCATCATGGCGGATCTTTCGCTCGCCGCATTCGCGAAGCGGATTGAAATGGCCTTCCGGCCGTGGCGTTCTGGCACCCCGTTTGCAGTGCGCCATGCAGCATTTCGCAGCTTCACGACGAACAAGCCGAAGGTTAACGCAATGATCATCCGGCTTGTGGCCTTGGCTTCGCTCGCCGTCCTGATACTTGGCCGGGCGAAGGCCGAGGAGCCAGACAAAAGCGGCTACACGCTCTTCGACCCCGTGCCCGACGATCTCATGCGGAAGTTTGCACCGGACCGGCCGACCAAGGGCTTTTCGGTGCGGACGATCGACGCCGGTCATGTCGAGATCGAGACAGACCTCGTCAACACCACCACCTCAAACTCTCCCGGCGGCGTCACGCACAGCATTCAGGGGCTCGATCCAACGGTGAAATTGGGCCTGACCAACTGGATGGATGTCGAGGTTCAGTTCAACGGATTGCAATATTCGGAATCGTTTGACGGAACCTCGCCCTTCAATTTCCAGAATGCGACCGGTTTCGGCGATGTGTTCCTGCGGACCAAGATGAATCTGCTCGGCAACGACGACGGCCCGGTCGGATTTGCGCTGATCCCCTATGTCAAGCTGCCGTCATCGACGCCGCTCATCAGCAACGGCGCGGTCGAAGGCGGACTGATCGCGCCGCTCGCGCTCCGGCCCGGCGATTTCATCGTCACCCTGATGACTGAGGTCGACGATCTGAAAAGCACAGCCGGCAACAACCGCTATGCCAACTTCGTCAACCTCGTCAGCGTCAGCCACGGCGTGCCGGGACTCGAGGGCGTCAATGCCATGGTTGAGCTTTATTCATCGGTTGGAACAGATCCGGCGACGGCGCCGATCTACACGCTCGACTTCGGCATGAATTTCCGTCTGGACCAGCACATCATTCTCGATATCGGGGTGAACCTTGGCCTCAACAGCGCCGCTCCCAAGGCGCAGATCTATACGGGAATATCGGCCCGGTTCTGAGCGGCCAACAGCCATTACGCTTGCGCAGTGAGCCGGCGAGAATATTTCGTTCGATGCATCTCACAGGAGGTGTACGATCGTCAGCGCTGCCGATTGCCAAGCAAGCCACACGTTTCGCTGGTCCGGCTGGGGTCAAAAAGCACTGGCATAAGAGACGGCCTATGGCCCAAGAGCAAGAGTACTGGTTTCCCGCAAAACGCTACGGCTGGGGATGGGGCCCGCCCGCAACCTGGCAAGGCTGGGCGGTCCTCGCCGCTTTTGTCATTCTGGTAATTGTCGCCGCCATCGCCTTCCCGCCGCATCGCTCAACCCCGATATTCATCGGCTGCGTCGTGATCCTCAGCGTCGCATTGACGGGCGTGTGCTGGTGGAAAGGCGAGCCGCCGCGCTGGCGCTGGGGCGATGATTAGCCATCGTTGGAGACCCCGAACAGATACGTTCCGCTTTTTCGCGGGCGATGTCGCGGCTGAAAGGCTAGTTCTTCTCCAGTACGCCAAGCATCGTGTTGCAGGCGCCTTCGGCGTCCGTGAAGGTATTAAACGGTGAACCGATGACCTTGACCGCGCCCGTTCTCGAATGGATCGGTCGCCACGATGCAAGGAAGCCACGACGTCCGTGAAAGCCGGGACCGTTCGGACTTTCGAATGTGATGACGAACGAAATGTCAGCGCCGTTCGCGCTCCATACGTCCATGTTTTCGACGGCCTGACGGAATTGCAGAGACATCTTCGAGAACCTCGCTGAATCCCAAACCCCGCCCGACGCTTACATTCCCTCTGATTCCTGCGGTAATTTTCAGGGTCAAAGTCCGGTTTTTTCCTGACCAAATGTGACGTTTTTGGATTCGTGATTTCCGCAACCCGGCAGGACCTGCCCTCACGACAATGCCTCATCCCTCTCGACCGCGACGCTCCAGGGATGCCGCGATCATCCTTGCGGGAGGCTTTCCCGATTCCGGTCTCATCGGCTCCAACCCGTGGTCCGGCGACATCGCGAACCGCTCGAAGGTCGATACGACGACGAAGAGCCGCCGACTTTGGCCGAGTTCTTGAATAGTGATGTGGAGATGATGGTGGGCGGCTACGGATTCGAACCGCAGACCCTCTTGGTGTAAACGAGATGCTCTAACCAGTCGACCTCCGCTGGTGTCAATGAGCAGCCGATTGTTGCAGCCGCTGCCTCGGCTCCGACGATTCGAGTTCGGTCGCCTTTGAATACCAGGCTCGGGCCTTCACCGGGTCCGCACGCACGCCGACAACTCCAAGGTTCGCCAGTACGGCGGCGTCATATGTGCCGGCCAGCTTGCGACAAGCCTCGGCGCTGCCCGCTTCGGCGAGATGGGTAAGCAACAGGCGCCCGCTCGAAATATCACCCGCTGCAATCAAGTCCTGGCTGCGCTTCAGCAAGGACGTGATCTCATCGGGCGTATACGAAGGCAATGCGCGGGGTTCGGAGGCCGGAGCTGCCGGAGCCGGACTGACGTCCGCCTGGGCCGGCAAGGCAGGGGGAGACGCCAACGGCTGCACCGCCGCCAATGGCGTCGGCGCCGCGACTGCGTCCGTCTGAGTGGATGCAACAACTATTGGCTCAGCTGGCACCGGCGCGGCCGGCACCACCGGCGCGGCCGGTACTGGCGCGGCGGGTACCGGCGGCACCAAGGTTGCCATCGCAACGGCGGTGGTCTGAGTGGATGCGACCGTCGGATCGGTGGGCACTGGCGCGGCTGGCATAGCCGCCGCCTCCGCCGGTTCGATGCTGGCCTGCGGCGGCTCGACCCTTGATGTCTTTACCCGGACAGGCACGACGTGGACGGGCGTGGGAGCAGACTGGCTCGCGATCGCCGTAGCTTCGCTGAGAACCGCCGTGTTGGCCGTCGGGATCTTGACGTAATTGGCGATGACCAAGGCAACGGCGGCCGCTACGCCGACCGCGCCCACGATCAATCCCAGGCCCGGCAAACCCCTTTCCACTTGAGGTGGCGGAAGCATCGGCTCGGGATTGAGAGGCGCCCAAATTGCCAACTCGTCGGAGCCGTGCTCTCGGCTTGCGGGCGCTTCTGCGAACCGCAAAGTCACCGGTCGCCGTATCACGGTTTGAACAGGGGGTCGGGAAGTTGCCTCGCTCGACACGCGCTCAAGCCGTTGCGCTGCGGCTACAGCCTCGTCCAGGAGACGACTTGTCTCATCCTGGCGCTGTGGCTCGCTCGCCAAGGGCGAGGCATCGGGGATCTTCTTGTCGGCATCCTCATCGTCGTTGGCCAGGGAACTCATCAACACTCTCCTGTCGGCCAAAACGGTATACAGAGAGCACTTAAGCTCTCGCCTCCCTCGCAATGGCCTTTCAATCCACCATTCAGACTGCTCGCACGGGTGCGTGCCGTTGTTACTGCGAACGCGCCCGCTGATCACGCCACTTCAAGAACTCCTTCCAAAGGTTCTCCTGCTCCTCCGGACTCTGATGGGGATACGCTTCGCGGATCCGGCGTAGCACCGCCGGCGTGTCAGACTGCGCTCGTGCTTCCGCCGCCAGCTTGGCAGCGCTGACGTTGAGCCATGTCTCCGCCGCTTCCAGCCTCTTCCAGCCAGGCAGCTGACTCGCCAGGTTGACCTCTCGCCATTTCACATGGTGCGGCGGCTCAAAGAATTCATCGATTCTTGGAAACAAGGCATTCACAAACATTTCGACGCGCCTGTAGCGGTCGGAATTCTTCGGCCAATTGTAGGCAATCAACACGGCCGTATCCGCAATGGTCTCGACGCTCTGACCCGCCGGGATCATGTTGGGGTAGTCGTCATTGGTGAGGGCCGTCGGCAGGAAATCGTTATTGAGTGACTTGGCGTATGGGATCGACAGAAATTTGAGACCATCGGACTGCTTCAGCAGTGACAACGAATCCGTCGGCTTCCCGGCGACCAGCGTCGTGGCCGCGATCTCACCACGCTTCAGCTTCTCCAAAGCCACCGTTTGGGGCAGGTTCACTTCCTGAATGTTTATCCCCAGGCGCTTGAAGACGTCGCGCATCGTGTAGTTGGTGCCGCTGCCCAACTCATCGAGATTGACTTTTTGCCCCTGCAGTTGATCCAGGGAAGCGATATCGGAGCGCACGACGATATGAACTTCCAGGTTAAAGAGCTTGGTGATGTAGACAATCTTGTCGTCATTCAATCCGAGCGTCTCGTTCGCTCGCCGATAGTTGTTGAGGGTACTGGTCTGCGTGAGACCGATATCGATGCCTTTCAGGTTGCGCACATCGCGAATGTTTTGCGGGCCGCCGATTCCAACGACCGGAAGGATACGAAGAGTTTCGCCGTTGTTGAGAACAGATGCGAGATCATAGGCGGCCTGAAGATACGTCGCATCGGATCCCGGGCTGCCCGATATGATCGATACGGTGTTTTGATTGATCTGTTCGTCCTTGTAGATGCCGACCCCGACCGCGAAATTGTCGCCCAGTTTCTCAACATAGGTCGACTTTGCTTCCACGAGACCGGTCTTGGGATTGGTCCAGCGATAGTCGGTCCAGCCGCTGCCTTTGGTTTTGGCAACTTCAACAGTGTTGCGCGCCGGATAGATGCCGTCCTGATCCCTGAATTCCCAAAGGCTCTTGCCAACCAATTCCTGCCGGGCAGCGTGGGCCTGGATCACGCAATCGTAGTTCATGATGTAGACGTAAAGGTCGCGATCGCGAAACGCCTTCTGCTGCGCCGTTACCGCAGCAAATGTCTTCGCAGCACCCTCAAGTCGAAAGCGCTCCTGGACGCGCTTCACCATGGCGACCGCCTCGTCCCGGGTGCCGAATTGAGCGGCAGAGGCTGGGTATGCGACCAGAACGAGTATAAAAAATACGACAATCGCAGATACAAAGCGCCGCAGCATAATCGCGGTCCTTACGCACAATGACTTTTCTAGTTACAAACACAAGTTGCAAAAACATTTGGGGCTTTTTGTGGTCGAATTTGGGGTTTTCTATTCAACAATGAGGTGGGCAACGGACAAGGTGAGCCCACCTTCGATCTGCGAATAGAGACGCGGATGACACTTCGATGACATGTCGATGATATGGCGCCGGAGCGCGCACCCCTGCGGCATGAAACAGGATTGGTTATGGTTAAGATCTCCTAAGGCGCTGTGGCGAGATTGCTCGATGATGATTTACCCCAACTTGATACTGTCGCGAGAGGACTAGCCCGGCTTAAGCAGTTGAACAGCAGCGGCGGCCCATGATCGGCGAAAAGGACATGGGACATGCCAGATTCAAGCTCCTGCGCTGTTAGCGAAATCCATACCCGCGCCATTTGCGACGAGATCGGCGAACGTCTCCGGTTCATGCTCGACCGATCACAGGCACCACCACCGCCGCGGATACTGGCCTTGCTGTTGCAGCTTCAACTCGCCGAACTGAAAGCGCCGCTTGCGGAAGGGGTGACGCAAGCTTCCGCTGCCGCGTGAAAACGCCAGCGACCTCAAATCAGCAGAGCGGAGTGGAGCGGAGAATGATGGTGGGCGGCTACGGATTCGAACCGCAGACCCTCTCGGTGTAAACGAGATGCTCTAACCAGCTGAGCTAGCCGCCCACGTACCGTGACATTCGCGTGCGGTTTTTAGCCTTGGGAGCCCCTTTGGCGCAAGGTCGGATGGGGTCGCAGTGTGCGGGATAGCGGGCAAAAAAACGGCGCCCGAAGGCGCCGTTTTCATTAACGTATTAACTGCCTCAGTGAGCGGTCAGACCGCCAGAGGCCTCGTCGCCGGCTTCAGGCGTCACCGGCACCTTGGCGGAGTCTTCCTCCCAGACGATCGGCACAGGAGGCCGCACCAGGGCCTTGGCAACGACTTCGTCGAGCCGGGCCACCGGAATGATGTCCATCCCGCCCTTGATCGCATCGGAAATCTCCGTGAGATCCTTGGCGTTCTCGTCGGGGATCAGCACCGTCTTGATGCCACCGCGCGCAGCGGCGAGCAGCTTCTCTTTCAGCCCGCCGATCGGCAGCACCCGTCCGCGCAGCGTGATTTCGCCGGTCATGGCGACATCATGCCGAACCGGGATACCGGTCATCACCGAGATGATCGCGGTCGCCATCGCAACACCCGCCGACGGTCCGTCCTTCGGGGTCGCCCCCTCCGGCACGTGGACGTGGATATCACGCCTGTCGAACAACGGCGGCTCGATGCCGAAGCCGACAGCGCGCGAGCGGACAAACGAGGCCGCCGCCGAAATCGACTCCTTCATCACGTCGCGCAAATTGCCCGTGACCGTCATCTTGCCCTTGCCGGGCATCATGACGCCTTCGATCGTCAGGAGCTCGCCGCCGACATCGGTCCACGCAAGACCGGTGACAATGCCGACCTGGTCGTCGGTCTCGATCTCGCCGTAACGATACTTCGGCACGCCGAGGAAGTCTTCGAGCGTCTTCTCGGTGACCTTGACCGACTTCTTCTTCGAGATCATCAACTCCTTCACCGCCTTGCGGGCGAGTGTCGAAAGCTCACGCTCGAGGTTACGCACGCCCGCTTCGCGGGTGTAGCGACGGATCATCAAGAGCAGCGCTTCGTCGTCGATCGACCATTCCTTGGTGTCCAGACCGTGCTTGGAGAGCGCGTTCGGGATCAGGTGCTTGCGCGCGATCTCGACCTTCTCGTTCTCGGTGTAGCCGGCGATCCGGATGATCTCCATGCGGTCCATCAGCGGTCCGGGAATATTGAGCGTATTCGCGGTCGTGATGAACATGACATTGGAGAGGTCGTAATCGACCTCGAGATAGTGGTCGTTGAAGGTCGAGTTCTGCTCGGGGTCCAGAACCTCAAGCAGGGCCGACGACGGATCGCCGCGGAAGTCGGCGCCCATCTTGTCGATCTCGTCCAACAGGAACAGCGGATTCGAGGTCTTCGCTTTGCGCATCGACTGGATGATCTTGCCCGGCATCGACCCGATATAGGTCCGCCGGTGGCCGCGGATTTCGGCCTCATCCCGCACGCCGCCGAGCGACACGCGCACGAACTCGCGACCGGTCGCCTTCGCGATCGACTTGCCAAGCGAGGTCTTGCCGACGCCGGGAGGACCGACGAGGCACAGGATCGGCCCGGTCAACTTGTTGGCGCGCGACTGCACGGCCAGATACTCGACGATCCGGTCCTTGACCTTCTCCAAGCCATAGTGATCGCTGTCGAGCACTTCCTGCGCGGCAACGAGGTCCTTCTTGACTTTGGACTTCTTGTTCCACGGGATCGACAGCAGCCAATCGAGATAGTTGCGCACGACGGTCGCTTCCGCGGACATCGGCGACATCTGCCGCAGCTTCTTCAGCTCGTGCTGGGCCTTCTCGCGCGCCTCCTTGGAAAGCTTGGTCTTGGAGATCTTCTCCTCGAGATCGGCGAGTTCGTCCCGGCCCTCGTCGTCGCCGAGTTCCTTCTGAATCGCCTTCATCTGCTCGTTGAGATAATACTCGCGCTGCGTCTTCTCCATTTGCCGTTTGACACGCGAGCGAATCCGCTTCTCGACCTGGAGCACGGAGATTTCGCTCTCCATCAGGCCAAGCACCTTCTCCAGCCGTGCGGTCACCGACAGCGTCTCCAGGATTGCCTGGCGATCGGCGATCTTGACGGCAAGATGCGAAGCGACGGTGTCGCCGAGCTTGGCGAAATCCGTAATCGCCTGCACGACGCCGACGACTTCGGCGGAAATCTTCTTGTTGAGCTTCACGTAGCTCTCGAAATCGGACACGACCGAACGCGCAAGCGCTTCGGCTTCGACCGACGTCGCGTCGGTGTCGGCGAGCGCAACCGCCGTCGCCTCATAATATTCGGTGCGAGGCGTGTATTTCTCGACGCGCGCGCGCTCGAGCCCTTCCACCAGCACCTTCACGGTGCCGTCGGGCAATTTCAGAAGCTGCAAAACGCTGGCAAGCGTGCCGGTCTCGTAAATCGCCTCGGGCGCAGGATCATCGTCGGACGCATTCTTCTGCGTCGCCAGCATGATCAGCGCATCGTTCTTCATCACCTCTTCAAGCGCGCGGATCGACTTCTCGCGGCCGACGAACAGCGGCACGATCATGTGCGGGAAAACGACGATGTCGCGCAGCGGCAACACGGGATAGGCATGGCTTTCGCCATGAACGATCGATGGCCGGGGTTTTGGGGTGGTCATGGCCTTTTCCTTTTGTTGTGCCCCCTTGCTACGCCATCCGCATCATGCGCAACGGCCACAAGGTGCCGAATTGACCGGAAAACTAAGGCCTCATCAGGCCGCCTCCTCCGGCTTTTGTCGGACGCGAATCTCAAAGCGATTTTCGCGCCGCCAGTCACATTAGGTGGCTATCTGCGGTAAGGGTGTCAAGTCGCTGAAAATGCCTGTGGGACAAGGCCAAACGGGGCTTTTGGGATTAGCCCAAAATGGCCACCGAAGGCTCGGCAGCCGCTTGAAAATACGCCAATCACAAGCGCCCGAAGACCTCAGGCGCTGGCGCTGGTCTCGACCGCGCGGTCGGAACGATCGGCGTAGATGTAGAGCGGCCGCGCCGTTCCTTCCACAACTTCGCGCGAGATCACGACTTCTTCCACACCCTCAAGGCCCGGAAGGTCGAACATGGTCTCGAGCAGAATGCTTTCGAGAATCGACCGCAGACCACGCGCGCCGGTCTTGCGCTCGATCGCCTTGCGGGCAACCGCGCCAAGCGCCTCGTCGGCGAAGGTCAGTTCGATGTTCTCCATCTCGAACAGCCGCTGATACTGCTTGACCAGCGCGTTCTTCGGGTCGGTGAGAATCTTCTTCAGCGAAGCCTCGTCCAGGTCTTCCAGCGTCGCCACGACCGGCAAACGACCGACGAATTCCGGGATCAGGCC
>Ga0070741_10002808_pt1 | contig 45329 bp, 32 predicted proteins | sample Coa_R1_4_FD_66440 | JGI IMG/M metagenome (GOLD analysis project Ga0070741, IMG submission 66440) | Surface soil microbial communities from Centralia Pennsylvania, which are recovering from an underground coalmine fire - Coalmine... | ecosystem: Environmental > Terrestrial > Soil > Unclassified ... | reverse complement strand
GAGCAGCGTGGCGCCGTCGCCGAATTTCGCTTGCAGAGCGCGCACGACGCCGAGCGTCGCGCGAATCGATGCGTCTGCGACGTCGTCGCCGGCGCCCCGTTGCAAGGCGAGCGCACGCTCGGCGGCCAAGGCGGCGTCTGCAACGCGACGGCGCGAGTACAGCAGACGCGCTTGGCGTTCGAGCGCGGATGCACGGCCGATGGAGCCATCGTCAGCGCGCAAGGCGAGATCGCGTTCGATCACGTTTTGTGCTTCGGCGGTCTCGAGTTGCTCCGCTTCGTCGAGCAGATCGAACAGCCGCTCGACGGCCCGGATCTGCGCATCCCGCGAGGACGCATTCCCCGCGTCCACCGTGGCAAGCGACTCGCGTGCCGACGCGAGCCGTTGCGCGAGCGAATCCGACAGCGCGAGTGCCGTCGTCGGCAACGCGGAGGCCACGCCGACGATGGCGATCGCGAGGGGTGAGAGCGCTTGCCGCAGCCATCCCATAGAGGTCGATCTCGCCCGCATTGCGTCAGGTCCACTGATGCGGATTTTGCAGCACGTGCGCCGCGCCGGCCAGTTCCGAGCAAACGTTAAGTAGCTGGCATGACCGATGATCGTTGCGATCGGCGCCGGAGGTGGCGACTATGCACGATCTGCGCGCTTTCGCGTTGGGCGCTGCGGCGAGTCGGCGGCGTTGCGCGACAACCGCTCCGCACAACGGCGCAAGGCGCTGCGCAGCGCCCGTGGCGTGCGCACGACGAAATCGAAAGGCAAGCGCGCGAGCTGGCGCGCATACCAGTCGAGGTCGTCTTCGCGGCTGGCCAGCAGCACGCCGTCGGCTTGAGGCGCGAGCGCGCCGATGCTGCCCGGAACATGCTTGAGCGCGGTCGCGATGTCGGTGCGCAGCAGCACTTCGACTGCGATCGCGCGCGGCAGGGCGACGATACTGGCGGCGAGATGTGCGAGTGCATCGAACTCGGTCGGCCTCTCGAACGTGATCGCACGCGGCGCGATCTCGCACACCCGGTCGAGGCGGAACGAACGAAGGCCGCCGCGCAAATGACACATGCCGACCGCATACCAACTGCCGCCGCGAAACGCCACGCCCCACGTATCGAAGTCGCGCGTGGACTCTTCGCCCTGGGCCGAGCGATACCGCAAATGCACGCGCTCGCGCGCTTGCGCCGCGGCGCTCAAGGTCAGCAGTGCCGCGTTGTTCGCCGTGCTGCCGGCGCGCATGAGGTCGAGCGCTACGGTTTCGCCGAGCGCTCGCACGCGCTGCTGCAGCGCTTTCGGCAACACGCGCTCGAGCTTGGCCTGCGCGCTCTCCACTGCGGTCGCCGCCTCGGACAAGCCGAGCCCGCGCGCCGCAATCAATCCGAGCGATACCGCTAGCGCTTCGTCCTCGCTGAACATGAGCGGCGGCACTTTATAGCCGGCGACGAGCATGTACGCGCCATTGCGTCCGCGCTCGGTTGCGATCGGGATGCCGAGCTCCTCGAGGGCGACGATGTAACGGCGCAACGTGCGCGGGTCCACTTCGAGCCGCCGTGCCAATTCCGCGCCGTTGAGGCGGCGATGCGTCTGCAGCAGCTCCAGGACGGCAAGCGCGCGCGTGGTCGGGTGGTACATGGCGCAACGATACCAGCAAATTAGGGCCGAATCTGCCCTATTTCGGTTTTAGGGTGCTCGCGGGCTGCAAGCCCGACCCTTCCAAATCGGAGAAACCCATGATCGTGCGTCTCGCTTCTCTGCTGGCCGGCATCCTGATGGGTGCGTCGTCCCTTGTTTCACACGCTGCTGCCGCACCGCCGGCACCAGCCGCCGACGGCCAATACGATTTCGATTTCCTGTTCGGCGAATGGGACGGCGTGCAGCATCGGCTGCGCAAGCGCCTGGCCAATTCCAACGAGTGGGACGATTTCCCGAGCCACCTCGTCGTGCGTCCCCTGCTGGGCGGCCGCGCTAACACCGATCAAGTCGTGTTCCAGAACGGACCCTACAGCGGCGGCGCCACGTTTCGGCTGTTCGACCCCGAAAAGAAGCAGTGGTCGATCTACTGGATCGGCACCAAGACCTACACGCTCGAGCCGCCCGTCGTCGGACATTTCGTCGGCGACCGTGCCGAGTTCTACGGCGACGACACCTGGGAAGGCAAGCCGGTGAAGGTGCGTTTCATCTGGAACAAGGGCGATCTCACTCACTGCCATTGGGAACAAGCGTTTTCGAGCGATGGCGGCAAGACCTGGGAAACCAACTGGACGGTCGAGTGGACGCGCACCGCGTTCTGACCTCTCACGATACGACTAGGAAATCGCCATGATGATGCTCATCCGCAACGTTGTTGTCCTCATCGCACTGACGTTCTCGCTGACGGCGCGCGCCGCCGTGCGGGACGGTTCGCACGATTTCGATTTCTGGTTCGGCCAGTGGACCAGCACGCATCACAAACTCAAGCACCGTCTGGCCGGCTCGAACGAATGGGAAGACTTCACGGGCACCGCGATTGCGCGGCCGTTGCTCGGCGGTCGCGCCAATACGGACGAAAACATCTTCCATAGCGGCGTGGCCGGCGCGGGCGGCATCGCGTTCCGCACCTACGATCCGAACAAGGATCTGTGGTCGATCTATTGGATCGGCACGACGAGCTATACGATCGATCCCCCGATGGTCGGCCGCTTCGTCGATGGCGTTGGCACGTTCTACGGCGACGACGTGTGGGAAGGCAGACCCGTGCGCGCGCGTTTCATCTGGTCGAAGATCGACCTGACGCACGCGCATTGGGAGCAGGCGTATTCGATCGACGGCGGCAAGACCTGGGAAACCAACTGGGTGATGGACTTCACGCGCACGGCATTCTGAACGCAGGATGTTTATCGCGCGGAATTTCTTCGCCACAATGGCGCGATGTCCGCCCGCCCCGCCCCGCCCGCGCGATGAACTACGCCGCACACCTGTGGCTGTTCTTCGTGCTCGTGTTCGGCGCGGTGATCCTGCCTGGCCAGGATATGGCGTTCATTCTTGGAAGCGCGCTTACGGGCGGGCGCCGGCACGGCTTCGCGGCCGTCGCCGGCGCCGTCACCGGTGCGGCGTGTCATTCGGCATTCGCCGCCGCAGGTGTCGGGCTGCTGTTGAAGGCGTTCCCGTGGGCCTTCGATGCGATGCTGCTCGCGGGGGCCTTGTTCATCGGATGGATCGGCGTGACGGTCCTGCGCGGCGCCGGTCGCAGCGCGGGCGCCAACACGGTGGCGTCGGGCTCGCCCTGGCGCAGCTGGCGACGCGAGACCGTCAACAACCTGCTCAACCCGAATGCCTACGTGTTTTCGTTGGCTGTCTTTCCGCAGTTCATCCTGCCGCAACGCGGGGCGGTCGCGTGGCAGGCGTTGGTACTGTTCCTGATCATCGCGGCAACGCAGACGGCCGTTTACGGCACGATCGTATTGGCTGCCGCTCAGACCCAGCGCTGGCTGGCAGGCAACCTGCGCGCGCAAACGCACGTGCGGCTGGCCGTAGGACTCATGCTGCTCGGTGTCGCCGTGCTGACGGGAATCGCGTGCTGGCAGCGGCTTTAGCGCGACCACCGCGATTACGGAGCCCGCTTCCAGTGGCCTCCGAAGAAATCGATCAGTTGTGCGCTGAAGTCCGCGACGGCGGTCGGTTCGTAAATCGGCTCGTGATCGCCATTCGGGTAAATGCGCAGGTAGCTGTTCGGGATGCTGCGGTATAGCTGGACCGCGAGTTCGACCGGGAAAAATTCGTCGCGGTCGCCTTGCACGATCAGTGTCGGGGCACTGATGGTCGCGAGCTGCGGCGGCGTGAACGACGGGTCGTCGACCGACGATGCGAGCGCGGCGAACTGCTCGATCAGCGCGCTGGCCTGTTCGTCGCCGCGCGTCGCGAAACGGCGCATATACGTCACCGTGTCCTTGTCGGCGGCGATCGCGCGCACGCGATCCCGCGCCTGTTGCGGCAGATACGGCGCAGCGCCGATCAAAACGAGCGCTTCGATGCGCGCCGGCGTACGCGTTGCCACGTGCAGCAGCGACAGTGCGCCGCCGCTCACGCCGACCGCGCGAAAGCGCGGATGATGCAAGTGATCCATGACGGCGACGATATCTTCGGACGACGCCCGGAATGAAAATGTCTTCGTCGGATTCGTCGAACGTCCGTGCCCACGCATGTCGAGCAGGATCACGTTGTACGTCGTGCACAGGTTCGGCACGTAGGGTTCCCAAACCGACATCGATTCGCCGAACCCGTGCATCATCAAGAGCGGTGCGCTCGCTGGATCGCCGTGCTCCTCCCAGTGCAACGAGACGCCATTCGCCTTGTAATCGCCGCTGCGCACCGGGCAACTCGCGGCGCCTGCCGGAGCCGTCCACAGGCAAACGAGAACGCAAGAAATCAGCATCGTCGCGCGCATATGAAGCCTCCCCTCGCTATCGGCTCATATTACTCAAACGATGACAGCCGCTGCGATGTCACTGGGAGAGCGGTGCGCACGCGCATGCACGCGGTTATTTCGAACAATTGCTCGACGAATCCTCTACTGGCACGTAAGTCGCGGTGACGCGGTCGCCATTGACGTCGATCGTCAAGTAATGGAAATGGCCGCCGTCGGCGAGCGGCGCGCCGGCGCCCCCGCTTACGAGGAAATTCGGTCCGTCCGGTGACGGATCTTTGCGCGTCAGTGTGCCGCCTTTCATCGCCGTGTCGGGATCATAGGCATAGAACAGATGTTCGTGCGATGCGAGTACGAGCGAGAGTTTCGGGTATTTCCAATGCGTGCGATCCTTGGGATCGAGCAATGCGCGGAACGCAGCGATTTCCTTCACGTCGTCCGGGCCCAATTCGTCTTTCGCCTTCGCGCCATGCAGCGGACGATGCATGAAGGCGAAAATGTGTACGACGCTGTCGTCAGCGCTCAGTGCATCGAGCATTCCCTTCAGCGCCGCGACCTGCGCCTTGCCGACATAGCCGTTGTAGCCGCACTCGCCGGGATCGTAGTCCGAGTCGAGCGCATCGTCCGTGTTGATGCCGATGAACGCGGCGTTCCCGTAGCGGAACATCCCATAAGGCGCACCGATCGCCGCCTCGTAGGCCGCAGCGAGCTTGCCGGAACGATCGGGTTCGTCGATCTTCTTTTCCTTGTGCTTTTTGCCGGGAACCGGGCAATCCACGGTCCCCTTCACGCTCATCTCGTGATTGCCGGGAACGCTGACCACGGGAACGCCGACGCCCTGGATGATCTGGATGAAACCCGGGTATTCCCCGGCGGCCTTGCTGACGTCTTTGCCGTAAATGATGTCGCCGCCCCAAAGCACGAAAGACGGCGGGCTCTTCTTGATCGCATTGACGATATCGGTGAGCTGTGGCGGTTGACTACAGGACGCCGACGCCGGCCGGTTGTCGCCGGCGAAGACGAACGAGAAGGAAGTCGCGCCCTTGTTCGGATCGATGGGCTGCGAGCCTGCCGGGAGCGGGGCCAATGCCGGCATGGAAGGATCCGCCGCGAACACCTGATTGCCAAGAACCAATCCCGATAACAGAGCAACGCGTGCAACGAGTTCGAGCGTGCGGTCCATCGTGCATCTCCCCGGGCGTGGACTGCGGCAGCGATACCGCTCCGATCATTGTCGCCCGCTTCGATGAAGGTGCCTACCTGTTCAGGTTGCCAGTCGGCACGGGAGCTTGATCGTGATCCCCCGAATTCGCCGTCAAATGCACCGTCGTCAGGTCGAGCTTCTCGCGTAGATCGCGCACGTCCTTCGTGCTCACGTCGTTCGCTCGATTGCCCCAGCTGTTGCGAAGGTACGTCGAGACATCCGCGATTTCGGCATCGCTGAGCTTCCAAGCGAAACTCGGCATGGCCAACGGAGACGGGCGCGTCGGGCTCGGCGCCGTGCGCGAACCGGCCAGCAGGATGTGCAACAGTCCGGTCGGATCGCGCTGCTGTACCACCGAATTGCGGCCGAGCGGCGGGAAGAAGCCGGGCTGGCCGACGCCGTTGCCGAGGTGGCAGGCGCTGCAGGCGTCGGTATAAATTTCCGCACCGCGCTTCATCGCGCCCGGGTCGGGCGTTTTCGCCGATTCGTCGTCGCTCGCGGGCAGCGATTTGAGGTAGACCGCGATCGCATGCCGGTCGTCGTCGTTGAGCAGAGACGTCGAGTACGTGATCACGTCCGCCATCGGCCCGCCCGCGTTCGCGCGCGCATTGCGGCCGGTTTTCAGATACTCCACGATCTCGTCGACGCTCCAGGTGCCGAGACCCGTATGGGCATTGGAGGTCAGATCGGGGGCGACGTGATTGTCGAGATCCGCGCCCCAGAACATCTCGCTCGACTTGTCCGCGCCCAGCGTATTCTTCGGCGTGTGGCAGCCGCCGCAGTGGCCGAGGCCATTCACGATCTGCGCACCGCGGTTCCATTCCGCCGATTGCTGCGGATCGGGCGTGAACGCCTTCTGATGGAGGAATAGCAGATCCCAGGCTGCCACGGTTTTGCGAATGTTGAATGGAAACGGCAGCCGGTTCGGCGGCGGCGTGCTGTCGACCGGCGGTACCGTCTTGAGATAGGCGAGTATGGCGTCGTCGTCCGCGCGGCTCGCGCGTTCGAACCACGGATACGGAAACGCGGGATAAAGCCGCTCGCCATGGATGCCGATGCCATCGTGCATGGCGCGATAGAACTGATCCGACGTCCACGCTCCGATGCCGGCGTTCCGATCGGACGTGATATTGGACGAGTAGATCACGCCGAATGGCGTATTCAAGCCGAGACCGCCTGCGAACGGCTTGCCGCCGGCTGCAAGATGACACGACAAGCAATCGCCCTCGCGCACGAGGTATTGCCCGCGCCGGACGTGTTCCGCATCGGGCACGTCGTCCGCGATCGGCTGCGTGAGCAAGCGCGAAACGGCGACGGATGTCGCGGGTTGCGGCGGCAAGGTCGCGACATGGCGCACCCGCCACGCAAAGAACGCGAGCAGCACTACGATCAGCACGAGTACCGCAAGCAGCCCATAACCTGCATGGCGCGCGGCGCTCACGGTTGCACCAGCGGGCCGGGGCTCTTGAGGTATTGCGACACGATCGCCTGCGCGGAGTGATAGGCGAGCGCGGCGACCGTGCCGGTCGGGTTGTAGCCGGCATTCTGCGGAAACGCGCCAGAACCCATCGAGAACACGTTCGGCACGTCCCACGATTGCAGGTACTTGTTGACGACGCTGTCCCTCGGGTTCGTGCCCATAATCGCGCCGCCCGTGTTGTGCGTGGTCTGGTACGGCGTTACGTTCCAGGAGCCGGTGCGCTTGTTCACCTTGACCGCGCTCGGGTTCATCGCCTTGGCCACCTCGCCTGCGCGATCGGAGAGATAGTCCGTCATCTTGCGATCGTTCTCGCTGAAATCGAACGTCATGCGCAGCATCGGCCGGCCCAACGCGTCGCGGTAGGTCGGGTCGAGATCGAGGCAGTTGCCGCGCGTCGCCATGCTCGAGCCGTGTACGCTGATGTTCATGGCGCGCAGATAATATTTCGCCGCGGCATGCTTCCATTCGAGGCCCCACGCCGGCACGCCGGGCGGCGTGTAGATCATCTCGATCGGCCGCCCGCCGGTGATCATGCCGGCGATGTAGGCGCCGCCGATGAAGCCCAGGCCGCCGTGATCGAAATTGTCGCCGTTGAAATCGTCGATGACCGTGGCGTGCGCGCCGGCGCCGATGAACGGGTTCATGAGTTTGTCGTCGAAGAACACGTTCACCGAGGACATGGTCTGGTACGCGTAGTTCTTGCCGACGACGCCCTCGCCCGTCTTCGGATCGTAGGGCTGGCCGATACCCGACAGCAGCAGCAAGCGCACGTTGTGGAGCACGTAGGCGGAAAGGATCACGATGTCGGCGGGCTGGAAGAACTCCTGCCCCGCGGTGTCGACGTACGTGACCCCGGTCGCCCGCTTCTTGTCGCCCGAGAGTTCGATCTTCAGCACTTCGCTCTCGGTCTTGAGCGCGAAGTTCGGCTTCGCCATCACGTACGGCAAAACGGTCGTCTGTGGGCTCGCCTTCGAATAGTTGCCGCAGCCGAATTTTTCGCAGAATCCGCAATACGTGCATTTGCCGAGCTGCGCGCCGAGCGGATTGACGTAGGCTTGCGACAGATTGCCCGTCGGATGCGGAAACGGGTGATAACCGAGCGATGCCGCCGCTTGTCCGAACAGGGTCGGGCCATAAGTCTGCACGAACGGCGGTGTGGGGTATTCATCCGAACGCGGCCCTTCGAACGGATTGCCGCCGGGCTGGATCTTGCCGCGCAGATTGCCCGCCTTGCCGCTCGTGCCGCAAAGCTTCTCGAAGGCGTCGTAGTGCGGTTCCAGCTCGTCGTAGGTGATGCCCCAATCCTGCACCGTCAAGCCATCGGTCACTTTCTTGCCGTAACGTTGCTCGTTGTGGCTGCGTGTCAGGAAATCGGTGGGCAGGAAGCGCCAGATCTGCCCGTTCCAGTGCACCCCTCCGCTGCCCACGCCCGTGCCGAGCAGGAACGATCCGAGCCGACGCATCGGCAGCGCTTCTTGATCGGCATTGTTGCGGATCGTGAGCGTGTCGTAGGTGAGGTTCTGGAACAGATGATGCCGCCACATGTAGCGCAGCTCGTCCTGCGCGAAGGTCGGTGCGAAATCGGTCGGTGTGTCGCGCCACGGTCCGCGTTCCAGCGCCAGGACGTTCAACCCCGCATCGCAGAGCTGCTGCGCCAGGATCGCACCGGTCCAGCCGAAGCCGACGATCACCGCGTCGACGGGTTTGAGGTTCGTGGCCACGTCACGCCTCCCGCCAGCCGCGCCGGCCCTTGAAGCTCACCGGTTCGAGCGGGACCTTTTCGCCGTGGCGCGTGACCCATTCGCTGTAGTCGTAGTGAGCGCCGGGGAAGCCGATCATCTTCCACGCGCCCATGTCCCTGTTGCCGCCGTAGATGGGATCGGAGAAATAGCCTTCCTTGGTGTTTTGCAGCAGCATCGTGAAGAACGTTTTTGCATCGACGCCGTCCTCGAGCTCGACCTTGCCGGCCTCGAGGTCTTTGAGCAGCTGATCGCGATCCGACTCGGACAACGCTGCGAAATTTTTTCCGCCGAACTGCTTCGCCGTGTAGGCGTCGATCGCCTTGATCGCGGCGCGATAGAGCTGGGCCGGGCTATAGCGGCTCTGGTAGCCCTGCTCAGGCACGCCCTTTTTCCATGGGCCGCCGAGATAAAAATGTTCACCGCGGCCGAATTGTCCGGCGAGTTGCCTGTCGATGAAGAACGGCACGTTGGCTTCGACTGCTCCGGGGCCGATGTCGTCGTTCGGGATGAGTCGGTTGACGGCGGCCTCGATGAAAGCGCGTTCCGCCGCGGTAAAGAAGCGGAAATCCGTACCGCTGACGCCGGGCGGTGCATCCGCTGTCCCTTCCATCCATGGCATGCCGCCCCGCAGCGTCTCGCTCGGAGCGCCGAGCCCGCCGTCGTGCCGCGACGCCGCGCCGCCTAGGCCCGCCGCACCGGCAAGCACCGTGCCGATCAGAAACGAGCGGCGATCCAGCGATGGTGTGTTCATTCGAGACCTCCTGTCCGTACGTTCGCGCCTGCTGCTGCCGGCCGCGACCGACCACCCCTATGCACACATCGTGCGCACCGAACCACGCATTCGTCGCAGCGGGCTCGACGATTTGAAATCGGCGGAGCAGCCGTCAGCTGAGCTCGCCATCGACGACGAAACCGAAAAGGATCGTGCGCTTGAATCCGACCGGATCGCCAAATCGCCGGCTCTTCGATAGCGGCCGCATAGGCGGGTTCGAGAGGTATTGCAAAACGGACGATTTGGTATGTGCGTCTGCAGATGTAGTGCGCTGCCTCAGCTCAGTGCAGTGCGTGTACAAATCGTCTTGTCGCGAATTTTGTCAGTCTGCCGGCGCCTGGCGCGTTGATCAGGATACCAACCAGGGGCGAGCGGCTCTTGTATCGCATTGTGAAATTTGGCGTTTTTCGCGTAGAAAGCACGTTTAGCGAGCCTTGGCATTCGATATGCACGTTCATCACAGGCGGCGCGCCGGGCGCCGCGTCTCAGGGGGATCCAACCATGCACACCGACGGCCAAATCGCGTGGCACAACGTGTCCGATGAGGAACTCACGCGCGAATTCCTGCAACTCTCGAACAGTGGGAAACGCGGCACGCGCGTATTCCAAAGCATCGAGGCGGAGATGCGGGCGCGCAATCTGCTGCGCAGCGAAGGGCGTTTTTCGACGTCGTACACGGGAGCGCGCTCCTCGAACTACGACACGCGACCACTGCTGTTCGCCGGCTATTCGTCGTTCCGCTGACGCTCGCGCTTTCCGTAGGCGGCGTGTGCTTGCTCATCGCGCTTTGCGCGTGAGTCGCGGCTTGCCGTCGGCACCGCGGTCGATCCTGATGTCGTAGTGTCGACCGCGGAATCCGACATTCGTGAGCGTCATCGACTTCCATGTGGGCGGCAGGATCGGAGCATAGGCTTCGACGAGCCCCTGCTCTTCGATGCGCAGTCCGGCGAATCCATAGACGAGCGTCTGCACGAAACCGCCCGAGGCCGTGGCGAAATAGCCCGTGTTGTTGGTGGCGGTTTCGGTGCGCACGTTGAACGGCGGTTTGATCATGCCGCTCGAGAAGTTGTTCTGCATCCACGCCACGGCGTGATCGGCGTCCCCGACGGACGCGGCGGCGATCGACAGCGGCGCCGCGACCATGCCGTGCGGTTCCTGGTGCGTCAGCTTCAGCGAATAGAGCACCTGATCGAAATCGTTGCGGCGTATCCGCGGCGCGAGCGGCAGATCGAGCGAAGGATACATGAGTAGCGCAAGCGTGCTGCCTTCCCAGGGTTCGCGCGGGACACGCGGGTCGAAATCGTAGTGCCGCTGCTCGGCGGCCGAAAACGGCACGTAGAGCGCATCGGCGACCTCGGTCCAGTGCGGATCGGCTTTGACGCCGAGCAGCGCCGCCGCCTGTGCGGCGATGCGCAGCACCTTCTGCGCCGAGGCGTTCGTGTAGGTATCGTTCGGCACGTCGTTGTAGCTTTCCGCCACCGAGGTCACGTGCTCGATCTCGTAGCGTTTCGCTTCGGGCTTCCATGTCGCGCGGCTCGCCCAGAAATCCGCAAGGCTGCGGATCACGGGCCAGCCGTCGTGTTCCAGCCACACGCGGTCGTGCGAGGCGAGCCAGTATTGCCATTCCGCGATCGCGATGTCGGCATTGACGTGGATCTCGCGTTCGCCGAGGACGTGCGCGGGATTCGGCGTCTGCTCGGTGCCGTCTTCAGGATCGGCTTCCCACGGATATTTCGCGCCGCGAAATCCAGCCGCTTTCGCGCGCGCGAGCGCCGCCGGCAAGGTGTGCGCGCGAAAGGCGACGAGCGACTTCGCGCGATCGGGGTGCAGCAGCAACAGCGCGGGGAATATCCACGTGTCCGAGTCCCAAAAGATGTGCTCCGAATAACCTGGTGTCAGCGCGCATGCACCGATCGCCCAGCGCGTGTTCGGCGTGGACGCGGCGAGCAGGTAGTACAAATCGGAATGCGCGACCGTCTGCGCGGCAGCGTCGCCGTCGATCACGATGTCCGAACGCCACAGATCGCGCCAGGCCGCACGGTGCGCATCGAGCACCGCATCGAAACCCTCGTTGCGGGCGCCTGTCGCCAACGCGAGATCGGCTCGCGCGTCGCCGCCCCAATCGACGCGCGAGGCCGCTGCGAATTTGTCGAAGGTATACGTTTTGCCTTTTTTCAGTTTTAGCTTGAGGTCCAGCGCGAGGCGGAATTCGTCGTGATGGAGCCGCGAATCGACGATCTCGAGGTCGGCCGGCACCCGCACCGCGACCGCTTCAGCCATCGCGAGGCCCTGCTCGGCGCGACCGTCGAGCCACAGGGTGAGGTCCTTCGCGTCACCATCCGCGGCGAGCACGTGCGTATCGCCGTGGTACCACACGGCGGCGCGATCGGGCGTCGCGGGCGGCGTCGCGACGAACTGCAGATTGTTGGCCGCTACGGCTTCCTGCATCTCGTCGCCCGTCAGCTTCGCCATCGCGAATCGCGGCTGATGCGGCGCCCACGGGTTCAGCGCGAACGAGAGCTCCACGGTCCCATCGAACTCCGGCACGAGCGTAAGCCGCGTTGCCGCGAGATGCGGCGAAGCCTGACTGACGAACGTGACGACGTCGACGTGCGTCTTGCGGCCGTGATCGTCGTAGCGATAGTCCGTCGTGAGCGTTGCATCGTGCATGTCCAGCGTTTGGCGATAGTCCTGGAACGATTGCGAATCGAGCCGCACTTGATTCATCCAGAAATGGCCGGCGTTCGAATCGCCCGTGGAATAGTCGATTTCGGTCCAGCCTGGAATCGCGGCGGGCCGCGACACGTCGTCCCGCGCGTAGTCCATGAACCCGACGAGGTAGGCAAGCGTGCCCTCGGTGCCGCGCGGCGCCGATATCGTCGAGAAGTAGCCGTTGGCGAGATAGGTCGGAAAGTAGCGGTCGAAGTCCTGCGCCGTGGCCGTTAGCAAGAACGTAGGATCGTCCGTCGCATGCGCCATGGCCGCGGCAGCGGCCGTTAGACTTGCGATCGTTTTCAATGCAAACCGTGGTTCCATGGGATCTCCCGACGAACTTGCGAGCCGCCGCGTGCCGCGGGCAAACTGGACGAGTAGGCGCGAGCGATGCGCGCCGCGCAGGAAGGCGGCAAATGAAGACAGGTTTCACGTTCACGTACAGCGGTCCCGGCGGAGTCGCGCCTGCGCCCTCCCCCTCCGCCACACAGCCTGCTTTGCAGGCGTTCGATCTCTTTCCCACGCGCATTTGGCAGACGCGCGTGCCGGCGCTCGCGCCCACATTTCCGACGTGGATCGATACGGTGCTCGCGATGCGCGCGGCGAGCCCGAAGGCGGCAGGACGCACCAACCGACACGGCTGGAACAGCGAGGATATGGCCGTGCTCGAGCGGCCCGTCTTCGCCTCGTTGCGACAGGCGGTCCATGCCGCGTGTGCGGCGGCGCTGCGCGAGATGGGAGTGCGCGACCCGTTCGCGTTGCAGTCGTGGATCAACATGCACGATCGCGGCGGCTTCAACTTCCTTCACGTGCACGAGGGCTGTCTGCTGTCGGGCAGCTTCTACCTCAAGGTCCCGGCGGGCTCGGGCAAGCTCGCGTTCCGCGACCCGCGCCCCGGCGTCGTGCACGGCCGCGTCAAAGGCGCCGTACCGAACGGCTACGGCGATATCCATCTCGCTCCCGAAGCTGGGCTCATCGTCTTGTTCCCGTGCTGGATGGAGCACTACGTCGAACCGCACGACAGCGACGAACCGCGTATCGTCATCGCGTTCAATGCGCTTGCCGAGTGACATCGGCCGCTTCACATCACGGGCACGACGTCGAACGCCACGGTCAGCCGCGTCCGCGCGCTCGCGAACGGCACCGTGCCGTGCCAGAAATACGACGGAAACAACACCAGCATGCCCGCTTCGGGACGCAGCGTACGCTCGATCGCGAGCGCAGGTGTCGTGCGCAGGCTCGGTACGCCGAAGGTGAGACAACCGTCGGGCTTGTCCTCGCCCATGCCGTCCGGCAGATCGATATAGCAGGCCGAAGATATCCAGCCGCGTGGATGCACGTGACTGTTGTGATATCCCGCATTGCGCAGCCGCACCGACCAACCGCCGTTGAACCGGTACGCATGCCGATTGCGGCGGCGCAAGGGATCAGGACCCTCGCCGATGCGCGCGAGGTATTCGCGAATCGGTGCGTCGAACGCGCGGAACAGCGCCTGGATGACCGGATCGGTACTGTGCGCGAGGTCCCCCGTCGTTTCGGTGCCGTGCCGCAGTGATTGAAACAGCAGGGGATGACCGAGCGGCTCATGCAGCCGGTCGAGACTGCACTTCACGTCGGCGAGGAAGTGCGCGAGGTCGCGCCAGCCCGGCGGTGCTTCGAGCCGCGAGGGTGCGACGAGGGTCGCGTAGTCGCAGAACTCGGCGTAGCGCTCGTCGCCCAGCAGGCGCCACGCCGTGGTCTGCAACGCGATGAGGTATTGATCGTCGGGCGCCCCAGCGAGCAGCGCCTCGCAATGGCGCAATGCGCTGCGTGCGTCGCCCGTGCCGAGCTGCACGGCGACGAGCAGATTGCGTGCGGTCGCATCGCCCGGATTCGCGCGATGCGCACGCTCGGCCAGCGCGAGCGCCGCCGCCGAATCGAGCTCGAGCGCCGCGAGACCGGCGCGCACGAGCAATGCCGGCGCCGCATGTGGCTGCGCGGCCTTTCCTTCGAGGCACTCATAGGCAGCGCGTGCGTCCCCCGCGCCTTGCAGCACGGCCGCCTTGGCGGCGAGCAACGCATCGTCGTCGGCAAAAATCCGCAAGGCTTGATCGAGCGCTGCGGTCGCCTGCGCGGCATCGCCGCTGCGCATCCAAACGAGCCGCGCGAGGCTGCTGTGTGCGTCGATGTGATGCGGCTCTTGGCGCACGCAATCGCGCAGTGCAGATTCGGCGCGCTCGAACTCTCCGAGCGCAATCAAGCTTCGCGCGTGCGTGTACAGCAGCGCCGCAGACCGCGGCCCGCAAGCCAGCGCGCTGCGCGCCGCCTGTTCGGCGTCGGCCGGACGGTTGCCTGCGTCGAGCGCGATCGCGAGCGCATGCGCGGCCGCCGCATTGCCCGGCGCTGCGGCGGCAACGCGCTGGTATCCGGCGATCGCGTCGCCGACTCGCCCCAATGCGGCGAGCGCCGCCACGTGCTGCGTGACGAGCTCGGCGTCCGCGCGCCCCGACATGCAGAAGGGCGCAACGATATCGAGCGCCTCCGCCGGACGGCGCTGGTCGTTGTAGTGCCGCGCGAGCACGAGTGCGGCGCGCGGGTCGCGCCGCGCGGCGCGCTGCAGGAGCGGCTCGGCTTCGGCGCTGCGGCCGAGGCTCAGCAGTAGCTCGCCGAGCGTCGTCGAGGTGGGCGCCCAGTTCGCGTCGAGGGCGAGCGCTCGACGCAGCACGTCCTCGGCGCCCGCGGGATCGCCGAGCGCCTGTTTAGTCGCGCCGAGCAAGCGCAATCCTTCGACGAAGTCGGGCTGCGCTGCCGCGACCGCCTCGAGCTGTGCGTGGGCGGTGCGCAATTCGCCGGCTTGCAGCAGCGCGCTGATGGCGCGCATCGTGTCGCGCAACGTCGAGGTCGGCGGCTGCATCGTCACCGGGCGGTGGCGCCGCATGGACTAGTGCGCCGCGCGCGTGAGCCGGACGTTACCATTCGCATCGCGGTCGACCGTGATGTCGTAATGCGTGCCGCGGAACGCGATGTTCTTCAGCGTCAGCGCGCGCCATGCAGGCGGCAGCACGGGCGGATATGCCGCATCCAGGCCCTTGTCGTCGATGCGCAGCCCGGTCAAGCCATAGACGAAACTTTGCACGAAACCGGCCGAGGTGGCGAGGATGTAGCCCGCGTTGTTCGCCGCCGTTTCGGTGCGCACGTTGAACGGCGCCTTGAGGAAGCCAACGAGATTGCGCTCGATCCACGCGCCTGCGGCATCGGCATCGCCGAGTTCCGCAGCGCCGACGGCGAGCATGACCATCATCATCTCGTTCGGATCGTCGCCGTGCACCTTGAGTTCGTGCAATTGGAAATCGAAATCGTTGCGCCGCACCGTCGGCGACATCGGCAGATCGAGATTCGGATACATGAGCCACGCCAGCGACGAGCCCATCCATGTGATCTTGTCGTGCGGCACGGACGCATCGAAATCGAGGTGGCGCTGCGCCGTTTGGTCGAACGGAATGAACAGCTTCGTCGCGATCTCGTTCCATTTCGGATCGGCCTTTTCGCCGACGATGGCCGCGGTCTTCACCGCGATCAGCAGCGCCTTGCGCGCAGCCGCATTCGTGAACGAGTCGTTCGGTACATCGTTGTACGCTTCGTCGGGCGACGTGACGTGATGGATTTCATAGCGGTCGTGTGCTCGATCGTAGACGACGCGGCTCGCCCAGAATTCCGCGACGCCGCGAATCACGGGCCAGCCATCCTCGCGCAGCCACGCCTTGTCGCCGCTCGCGAGCCAGTATTGCCATTGCGCGATCGCGATGTCGGCGTTGACGTGCACCTCGCGATACACCTCGTAGGCGAAATGTGGCGTGTAGTCGACGCCGGTCTCGGGATCGGATTCCCACGGGTACATCGTGCCCGAGACGCCGAATTCCTTCGCCCGCGCGCGCGCGGGCTCCATCGTGCGATGGCGGAACATCACGATCGGCTTGGCGCGCTCAGGGTGCAACAGCAACAACGCCGGAAATACCCACGAATCCGAGTCCCAGAACGCGTGGCCGGCGTAGTTCGGCGTGAGCGCACAGGCGCCCATCGGCCAGGCCGTGCCGACCGTGGTGTTCGACAACAGGTAGTAGAGATCCGAATGCAGCGCCTTCTGCACGGCGGCGTCGCCGTCGACGACGATATCGGAAGCCCACAACGCATGCCAGGCCGCTTGGTGCGCGGCGAGCAGCGCCTCGAAACCGGCGGCGCGTGCGCCCTCGGCGAGCTTGCGGGTCTCGGTCGCGTCGCCGCCCCACCCTTCGCGCGACAGCGCGGCGAATTTGGAAAAGGTATACGTTTTGTCTTTTTCCACCGTCGCCGTGACGTTCAGCGACAGCTCGTAAGGTCCCTTTTCGAGTTTGACTACTGGGGCGGCGAGCTCCAGCGGAAGTGCGACGGCGACGACCTCGGCCATCGCCGGCCCCTGCTCCGCCCGGCCGTCGAGCCACAACACGAGAGCCTTTGCGTCGCCACCGTCGGCGGCAATGCGCGTCACGCCCGGATACCAGACCGCGTCGCGATCGGGCGTCGGCACGGGCTTGTCGTCCAAGGTCTGCCCGCTCGCGATGACGGCGGCGATCATCTCGTCGCCGCTCAGCTTCGCGATGGGGAAGCGCGGCGCGTGTTCGGACCACAGGCGGAGCGGAAACGTGAGCTGCACCGAACCGCTGAAGTGCGGCGTGATCGCGAGCTGGGTCGCCGCGATGTGCGGGTCGGCCTGGCTCACGAACGTCGTCACGCGAACGTCGGTGGATTTGTTCGCATAGTCGAAGCGGTACCGCGTGGTCAGCGTGGCATCGTACATGTCGAGCGTTTGCGCGTAATCGGCGAAGATCTGCGGCGCCACGCGCGTCGAGTTGAGCCAGCCCCCGCCGGGGTTGTAGTCGATCTCGCTCCACCCCGGCACGGCGGCCGGCCGCGCGATGTCGTCTTTCGCGTAGTCCATGAACGCTACCATGTAGCCTCGCGTCGGTTCCGTGCCACGCAACGACGTCATCGTCGAGAAATAGCCGTTCGCGAGATAGCTCGGGAAATACGCCGCGAAATTCTCGGCCGTACCCGTGAGCACGAAGCTCGAATCGCCGGCGGCGTGCGCGGCGGCGGCGCAGCATGCGGCGCCTACGATGGCGCGCTGGACGCAACGACGGAATCGTGCTCCCGCGCGCTTCACGCTGGAGTCTCCAACAAAGCGCCGGCCGGCACGCGATCGGTTTCGCGTTTGAACAGGAACAGCGTGAGCAGCAGCAGCGTGGTCGGCGCCAGCGAAAAATAGAAGGCATGGATGCCGTCGAAACGCAGGAATACCTGAGCGGTGATGTACGAGCCGAGCGTGCCGCCGAGCGCCGAAAAGACGACGATGAGCCCCGTCATCGCGGCGTGCATCGGCTTGGGCAGAGCAGTCAGCGCCACCGAGTTGATGACGGGATAGATCGGCGCCATCAAGAGTCCCATAAGCGGGATGACATAGGCTGCGATCGGCGCGCTGAACCAGCCAACGCCGGGCTGCACGGCGATGTCCCGCGCCATCGGCAGCGCGAGCAGCACGAGCGCAGCCATTCCCACCACGCACGCGTTGAGCAGCCGGTACCAGGCGATTCGCGCGAGCACGAAACCCGCGCCGATGCGTCCGACCGCCGTCATCGCCGCGAGGATGCTCGCGAGTTGGATGCTCATCGCGTTCGGCAGTTTGAGCACTTCGTTGTTGAAGGTCGGCAACCAGGTGCTGAAGCTCTGCTCGATGAGCACGTACAGGAACGCCGACGCGAGAAACACGTACACGAGAGGTCGGACGAAGAGCCGCAGCATCTTCGACAGTGCGTCCGCGAAGGAATCGTTCTGGCCGCGCGCATGCGCGGCGCTTTCGTCGAGCCGCGCCGTCGTCAGCAGGACGAAGACGAGCGCACACAAGGCAGCCAGAGCCCAATACACGCGTATCCACGTCGGGTTGCCGGGATCGGTCGCGTCGACGAAGCCGCTGAAGAGCCAGTTTCCCGACAGGACGCCCAGCATGAACACGCCTTCGATCGCATTGGTCAGGCGCGAATGCGCGGTCTTGTCTTCCGTGAGCAGCCCGATCGAGGAATACACGGCGACCTTGGTCAGTGCGAAACCGAAACCGACGCAGGCGAACAGGATCTTCGTCGTCAGAAACGACGGAAACAACGGCATCGCCACGCATCCCGCGCCGACGACGACGAGTGCAAGCATCATCGCCCGCCGATAGCCCAGGATCGGCAGAAACGAGGCGACGAGAAACGAGACGAACGCGATCGTGAAATCCTTGTAGCGTTCGAGCGCCGCGGCTTCGGGCTTGTCGACACCGAACGTCGCGATCGATTGGAGGATCACGGTGCCGACGCTGTTGAGCAGGATCGCGAAAACGACGTAGATCAGCGCCAATGCGAGGATCATGCGGAATCTGTTCATGGTCTTGCTCGGATCAACGGGATCATCGGCTACTGCCGAAAAAGGTGCGGTCCGGATCGCCGTGGGTACGATCCGGACCGCTCGTTCGCTAGGGACGAACGATTAAACACACACTAGAAGTTGTACTTGACCGTGAGATTCACCTCGCGACCCTCGATCGAACGCGCCAGCAGGACGCCTCCCGGACCGCCGGCGGCGCCGCTCACGCGCGCGTTGCCTTCGGTCAGGCCGATTTCGTTCGTGAGGTTCGTGCCCTGCAGGCGGAACTCCCAGTTCTTCTCGTAGTGAGCGACGATGCCGAAGTCGAGCGTGTTGTAGACGCCGAGCGGTTGCAGGCCGGTTTGATCCTCGTAACGCTGGCCCACGTGCGTGTACGTGATGAACGGCATCACGTCGCCCCAGTCGGTGACGAAGCGGTAACTCGGGGTCAGCATGTAGCGGAGTTTCGGTTGGCGCTGCAGCGGCTGGCCCTCGAGCGTCACGAAGAACGGCTTGCCGTTGACGTCGAAATACTCGTACGACGTATGGGCGTGCGAGTAGTGGCCGTCCATGTAGGCGAACAGCGTATCGATGCGCAGGTTCTCGATCGGCGTGAACACGCCGTGGAAATTCACGCCCTTCGTGTCGGCGCCGTAGTTCGACGCGCACTGCGGCAGTCCGCTTTGCGCGATCGGATGGCCGGCGCAATCGAGCGGCGTGCCGTTCGGATCGGTCAGCGTATACGGCAGGCCCGTGAACTGACGGTGGTAGCCGCTGATGTCGACGAAGACCCAATCGGCCTGGTACTTGAAGCCGATTTCGTAGTTGCGCACCTTCTGCAGCGGTGCGAAGTTTCCGCCCGTGCCGCGAATGCCGTTGTCGAAGTCGTCGAAGTGCGCGCCGCTCGATGCACGGCCGTACACCGACATGTTGTCGGCGAGCTCGTAGTTCGCGCCGACCGTGAACGACGGATGCGTCTTGTCGTAGTTCAGATGGTCGTAGACGACGTGGCCGTTCGCATCGCGCTTGCAGATCTGCGAGCTGTTGTCGTACAGCGTGTACGCGTTGCCGTCCAGATCGACGTTGACCTGCTCGCAGGTGTACTGGTCGACGTCGATGTTCTCGACGCGGCCGCCGATGTCGAACAACCAGCGATCGATTTTCCACGAATCCGACAAATAGAACGCCTTGTTGTCGCCCGTGCCGTGCTCGAGGATGTTGTAGCCCTGGCCGTAGCTCAGGATGCCCTGCGGATTCGTGACGAAATAGGTGTTCCCGCCCTGCTGGTACGTGAGGACGATCGGTGTGGCGTTCGGCGTGTTCGTCATGAGCATCGGATTGCCGAGCGACCAATTGTCCCGGTCGGTGTAATGCGCCACGTACAAGCCCGCCGTCAGCGTGTTGCCGTCGAAAATGTCCTTGCTCAAGCGGAAATCGTTGTTGGCGTTCCGGAGGTGCTTCTGGATGAACCACCAGCCTTGCTGGATCACGCTCTGATCCAAGCTCGAGGCACCCGTGAACGTAACGTTCTGGCTCAACGGATAGCCCAAGGTGTTCGAGTCGATCGGCTTGTTGTTGCTGTCGCAGAATCCCGACGCCTGGCCGCCCGACCAATTGCAGCCGTAGAGGAAATAGCCCAGCGGCTTCGGATTCGGACCCGAGAACAGCGCGCTCGTGTTGAGATCGCCGTCGTCGAACAGGAATTTGTCCGCCACCGTCCAGCCGCCCCATTCGGCATCGAAGTTGCCGCCGAAGAAATTGAGCTTGCCGCCGCGTCCGTCGGCCAAATCGCCCTGCTCGGTCCCGCCGGCCGGATTGACGATCGTCACGTGCTGGATCGCATGGCTGCCGTAGGTGTCGGTCAAGCCGTCGAAACCGGGATACTTCGAGAAGTTGCCGTTCGAATCTTCGATGAACGGCGTCGGCGTCATGAACTGGTTCTTGTCGTCGAGTCTGCGCGCCCAGAGCATCAGCGAGCCGCTGTCGAAATCGTGCGTCAGCGTTGCCGTCAGCTGTCCGCCGCTGTCGGCCTTGAATTGCGGATCGCGCACGCCGTCCGATTCGCGCCAGAAACCGCCGATGCTGCCGTACCAGCCGTCGGCGATCTTGAAACCGTAGAAGCCGTCGATGCGCCACATGCCTTCCGAGCCGTACGTCAAGCCGACGTCGCCGCTCGGCACGTCGGTACCCTGGCGCAGGATGAAGTTCGCTGTCGCGCCCATCTGCCCCGCTCCGTACAGCACGCCGGGGCCGGTCTGGATGATTTCCACGCGCTCGATCGTGTCGTCCAAGCGCAGCAGCGAAGACGAATCCATGAACGAAAGCGACGACATGCCGTACAACGGCGAGCCCTGCACCATGTTCGTGAAGAACGGTGCGTCTCCGCCGCCCGGAAAGCCGGCGATCTCGATGTTCGCGCCGGTCTGGCCGCCGCTCGATTCGGGCCACACGCCAGGCGAGATCTTGAGCAGATCGGCCGTGCTCTTCGGGTTCGCTTCCTTGATCTGCTCGGCATTGGCCGCGATGATGTTGTAGCTCGCATCGAGCTTTTTGACACCCGTGGCGGTGCCGGTGACGACGACGCCTTGCAGCGATTGCGTATCGCTCTGCGCGGCCGCCTGTTCCTTGTTGGTCGCCGCCTGATTCGCATCGCCGGCGCCGGTCGGCTTCTGCGGATCGGCCGCTGCATCGGCCCAGACGACGTGCGGCAAAGCTCCGATGATTGCGGCGGTCAGCGCTACTCTAACCAGCTTTTCGTATCTCATTTCTCCTCCCTCCTCAGGATGGTGTGCGGACACCTGTTCTTCTGGTCGCCGCTCCGCGAGACGATCGGTCGCGCGGTTTGGCTTTCGGATTGCGTCGTGCGTTGGAAACGAATTTCTCCAAGTCGAAAGCTTGCAGATTCGGTATGACGGCGTCGGCCTCTGCCAAGACGTGCGCATCGCCGACGCCCAGGGCAGCCATCCCTGCGGACTTGATCGCCGCGATTCCTGCTTGTGCGTCTTCCACCCCGAGGCATGTCGCGGGATGGACACCCAGCGCGGCGGCGGCGCGCTGGAATATCTCGGGGTCGGGCTTGCCGCGCGCGACGACCGTCACGTCGACGATGTGGTCGAACAACGCGGCCACGCCGAGCCGTTCGGCAACCTCTTTCGCGCTGCGGCTGGCCGAGGCGAGCGCGATCTTGAGGCCGGCGGTCCGTGCGGCGATCAGCGCCTCGCGAGCGCCCGGCAGCAGGTTCTCGGCCGAGAACGATTCGATCGCGGCGCGATAATAGCCGTTCTTGCGCGCAGCGAATTCGCGCTTTTGTGCACTCGTATACTTCCTCGAGGCCGTGCCGAGCACGATCTCGAGCGACGCGGCGCGGTCGACGCCTTTGAGGCGCTCCGCGGCGCTGGCGTCCCAGGGCAGACCGAGCTCGGAAGCCAGCCGCTGCCATGCGGCCAGATGCAGCGGCGCGGTGTCGGCGATGACGCCGTCGAGATCGAAAATCAGCGCCTGGAAAGCGCGTGGGAACGTGATCTTCTCGTGCTCGATCTTCGCCCCTGGCAAGGTGCGCAGCGGCCGCGTCACCGAGGCCAGAGGCTCGAGCAGCAGCGTTTCCTCGGCATGCGCGATCTGCAGCGCCGGCCCGCTGCGCAGCGTATAGCGGGCGGCGTCCGCACCGACGGCGATCTCGATGCGGCGGCCCTGCCACACGACGTTGAAGCGATAGCTGCGCCAGCACTGCGGCAGCAGCGGATCGAAGGCGAGCTGTCCCCGGCCCGACGCGTCGCTGCGAAAGCGCAATCCGCCGAATCCCCACGTGAGCGCTTGCCAGCTTCCCGCCATCGCTGCGATATGCGCGCCGTGGCCGCTGTTGCCGTGGAGATCGTCCATGTCGACGCGCGACGTCTCGCGGAAGTAGCGCTGCGACTTTTCGGGCAGTCCCACTTCGGCGGCGAGCACGGCGAACGTCGAGGCCGACAGCGTCGAGTCGTGCACAGTGACGGCTTCGTAGTAGTCGAAGCTGCGCCGCTTCGTCTCGCGGTCCACATGCTCGCCGGCGAGCACGAGTGCGAGCACGGCGTCGGCCTGTTTGCACACTTGATGGCGATACAACGTCAGCGGGTGATAGTGCATGAGCAGCGGATAGTGCTCCGTCGGTGTGCCGACGAAATCCCAAACCGGCTTGTCGAGAAACGTGTCGTCCTGCGCGACGATGCCCAAGCGTTCGTCGTAAGGCAGGCACATCGCCTCCGACGCCACCGACCAGGCGTCGATTTCCGCGTCGGTCAAGCCGATCTTGTAGGCGAGCGCGACGTAGGCGCCGGCCTCGTCGCGCGCAAGCGCGCGCAGCGTCGCCACCGCATAATGCAGGTGCGCCTGCGCCATGCGGTTCGTGTAGTAGTTGTTGTCGACGAGCGCGGTGTATTCGTCGGGTCCCGTGACCGCTTCGATGCAGAAGGCATCGCCGCGGCGCGCGTTGAAATGTCCGACCTGCATCCAGATGCGCGCCGTCTCGGCGAGTATTTCGGCGCCCATCTCGGCCAGGAACGCACTGTCGCCGCTCGCTTCGACGTAGAGCCGGATCGCGAACGCGATCGACGCGTTGATGTGATACTGCGCCGAACCGCTCGGATAATGCGAAGAGCACTCGTCTCCAGCGATCGTGCGCCACGGATACAAGGCTCCGTGCGCATGGTTCATCTCGCGCGCGTGGGCGCGCGCGCGGTCGAGCGTGCGATACCGCCACACGAGGCTCGGCTTCATGAGCTCCGGCGCCGTGAACGCGTACACGGGCAACACGAAGCTTTCCGAATCCCAGAACACGTGGCCTTCGTAGCCTTCGCCGGTCAGTCCTTTTGCGGGGATGCCGCCCGTGCCGTCCCGATTGGCCGCTTGGAACAGGTGGAAGAGATTCAAGCGCAGCGCCCGCTCGTCGTGCCGGGCCGCTTCGTCGCCCTCGATCGCGAAATCGGCATCGCTCCAGAAACGGGCGTAGGCGTTCGCCTGCTCCTGCATCGAAGCGTCGATGCCGGCGGCCATGGCGGATTCGAGAAGGGCTCGCGCAGAAGTATACAATTCCGCGTCGCTGCCGGCCTGGCCCGTTGCCGACCACGCATAGGCGACGTATTTTTCGACGCTGATGGTGCCGCCGCGCTCGAACTCTGCGGCAAACGTCTGCCGCACGCCGTTCGCCTCGGCGTACGCACCGGCGAAACGTGCTCCGGCGACGCGGTGATGCTGCGCACAGGCGACGCCGATGTCGCTCGCATGCGTGCGTTGTACGAGCCAGGCGCCATCGGGGCCGGCGGCCGCATGCGCGACGCGCAGTGCGAGGCCGGAGCCGGCGCCGACGCGCGGGTCCTCGCCCTGCACGGCCGCCACGCGTCCGGCATCGATGCGCGATTCGATCTCGACGTGCTTGCTGCCAGCCGGCAGGTCCACGCTCCAGCGGATGCACATGAGCCCCGGATGCGCGAGGGAAACGATGCGCTCCGCACGCACTTCGTAAACGGCGCCGCGCGGCGTGCGCCAGCGCAGCGATCGAGACAGTGCGCCGCGACGAAAATCCAGCGTGCGCTCGAACCCAAGGCACTCGCCTTGCGCAGGGTCGATGATGTCGCCGTCGACGCGGATCCGGATCCCGGTCGCATCCGCCACGGGTACGCGCGTATCGGAGTGGCGCGCGAAGCCGACGTGGCGCTCGTGGTAGTGGATCGGCGTGCGCTCCCACACACCCGCCACGAAGGACGACTGCGTACTGCTCGCCGATTCTTCGAAGCCGCCGCGCACGCCGATCGCCCCGTTGGAGAGCGCAAAAAGCGTTTCGTCGCGTGCCGCGTGCGTCCGCAGCCACTGCGTCTGCGTGAGACGCCACGGATCGAGCGCGTTCGAGCGCGCATCGCCGAGCGCCGTATCGACTGCGCGTACCGCTGATGGAACGTTCATGAGGGCTGAGACAGTCGGTGGAAGCCGCTGCCGGAATCGGCGCCGATGCAATCCGCACGCTGTGAAAGCACCCGCATCGATGTTCTCCCCATCAGAATGCCGGCGGCGTCAACTCTGGGTGTCCGTGCCGCGCTGGCGACGAAACTTAGCATCGACTGTTACCGATATCAAGATATCGATACCAATGCTGCAAAGCGGCGTAAAAGTTGGGAGCAGGAAATGCACACTCCCGACGATCACTCGAACGGTCCGGTGCACGGCGCAGGCGCTGCCTTCGTTAAAAACCTTTACGCCGGACGCCGCGCGTGGAAAATCGCGATGGTCCCCGTATCGACGAGCGACATGAGCAAGCCCAAACGCAGCAGAGCCGCGTCACGCAGTGCGGCGGCCGTGACGATGGCCGATCTCGCCAAACTCGCCGGCGTGTCGAAGATCACCGTGTCCCGCGCCTTGAGCGAAAACGGCATCGTCAATGCGCGCACGCGCGAGAAAGTGCGTGCTCTGGCCGAAAAACACGGCTATCGCTTCAACGTGAGCGCCCGCAATCTGCGCCTGCGCCAGAGCCACACGATCGCCGTGATCGTCGAAATGCGCCCAAGCATCGATCGCCCGATGTCGGACCCTTACCCGCTCGAACTGCTCGGCGGTATCGCCCAGGAACTCGCCACCGCCGACTACAGCGTTCTTTTGACCGCGCGCCACGGCGCCCTCTCGCCGGCCGTGCAAGGCGCCGACGCCGTGATCCTGTTGGGCCAGGGCGCCAAGCAACAGGCGGTGCATGTGTTCGACCGTCTGCGGCTGCCGATGGTCGTATGGGGGGCGCCGAGCCCGGGCGATCGCCACATCGTGGTCGGCAGCGACAATCGCGCCGGCGGCGCGGCCGTCGCCGAGCGTTTCGTCGCGCTTGGTCGCCGGCACCCCGTGTTCCTCGGCGACGTCGATCATCCCGAGATGGCGGAGCGCTACGCCGGTTTCAGCGATTTCCTCAAGCTGCGCGGCATCTCAGCCGCTCTCGTCACGTGCAAGCCTTTCACGGTGGAATCGGGCATCCGCGCCGCGCAAGCGCTCGTGCAGAAAAAAACGCGCGTCGACGCGATCTTCGCGTGCAACGACTTGCTCGCGATGGGCGCGATACGCACGCTGATCGAAATGGGACACCGCGTGCCCAAGGACATCTCGGTCGTCGGGTACGACGATATCCCGCTCGGTGCGGCATTCATTCCGCCACTGTCTTCCGTGCACCAGAACTGGCACGAGGGCGGCATGCTGCTCGCGCGCAAGGCGCTGGCGCTGTTCCGCGGCGAGCGCGTACATTCGGAAACGCTGCCGAGCCGGCTCGTGTTGCGCGCGACCTGACGCGAACCGCCCGAGACGCCGCATGGAAATTCCACGTATCTGCGCTGTCTTGCTGGGCTGCGCCATTGCGCTCGTCCCGCCGAAGGCGTGTGCCGACGACGCGCCGCTCGCCGAGGCGATGCGCCGCGGTTTGGTGGGCAAACCGCCCGCGTCACGGCACATGACGCCCGCGCGCTGGGAGCGAGAGCAGCGTGCGGCCGTGGACAAATCCGAAACGCTCATGCATCGCGCGCTCGAGGAGCCGGGCTTGCTCGCGCAATACGCGTTCATGAAAGCGCGTTACGACGGTGACGACGACCGCGTGTTCCGCATGGTGTTCGGTCAATACCTTTCCTGGTTCCAGACGTGGATCGGCGACTACGATGGCGCGCGCGCTTCGTTCTCGATTGCGCGAGCTGCGCAGCGCGACGATGCGGCATCGCCCGTCGACGGCGGTTTCCACGCGCGTCCTGCGGCGGCGACGATCCTGGCGCTCGCTCGCGACCGCAAGGCGGTGTTCTTCAACGAAGACCACAGCGCACCGGTGACGCGCACGCTCACGGTCGAACTGCTGGCCGGCTTGCGCGCGCAAGGCTTCGATTATTTCGCCGCGGAAACGCTGTCGACCTCCGCAGAAGCGCTCCCGCACGGCTATCCGACGGCACGCAACGGCTTCTACGCCAACGAGCCGATCTGCGGCGAAATGCTTCGCACCGCATTGCGCTTGGGTTATCACGTCGTTGCCTACGACGTCGAGGAAAGTGCGCCCGATCTGCGCGAACGTGCGAGCGCGCAGGCGCTCTACGAAAAGGTGTTCAGGCGCGATCCGGACGCACGCCTCGTCGTCGACGCCGGGTTTTCGCACATCCAGAAGTCGGGCGACTACCTCGGCGGCGCGAGCATGGCTCAAGTCTTCGAGAAAATCTCCGGCATCGAACCGCTCGCCGTCGAGCAGACGATGATGATCGAACACCCGCGCGCGGCCGACGATCATCCGTATTACCGCGCCGCGGTCGTTGCACTGCATCCCACCGCGCCATTCGTGTACGTGAACGACTCCGGCGCCGCCTGGACGCTCAAACCGCGGCAGTACGACATCAGCGTGTTCTTTCCTCCGGAAACGCGCGACGGCGGCCGTCCCGGCTGGCTGAGTTTGGACGGCCAGCGTCGGCCGTTTCCCGTCTCCGGCGCCGATTGCCGCGAGCGCTTTCCGTGCTTGATAGAGGCCCGCTACGCCGAAGAAGGCGCCGATGCCGTCGCCGCCGACCGCGTGTCGCTCGACGCCGATGTGCAGAGCCGTCTTTATCTGTTTCCGGGAACGTATCGGCTATCGGCGCTTGATCGCGACGGCAACGTCATCGCCGCGCGGGACATCGGTCTCTGATTTTTGTGAAGGTCGGCGCGCGAGGTCGCGACGAGACCTCGCACGCGCGACGGTCAGTGATCGAACCCGTTCGAGAAAATCTCGTCGCCGAAGAACGCGGCACGGATCACGCGACCGCATTCGACCGATTTGTAATAGCTCGAGTCCACGATCGATGTCGCGCCGTTGTTGAGATTGGCGCGCGCGACGATGCCGTAGTACTGCTTGCTCGCATCGATCCAGGGATAAAAGCCGTACGCACCCGGGCTGCTGTACGCGCCGTCGCCGTCGTGCGGATCGTCTTCGATCCAATGGGCGATGGCATAGTGCCAACTTTCCACACCTTCGATCGGCGAATAGATCGCGCTCGGGCACGCGGGATCGAATGGATTGGTGCAGACAGCGGCCGGGTCTGTAGCCGTCGGGTTGAGCAAATACGACATGATCAGCGGGTTCGTCGATCGGATCATGCCTTGCAGCATTGCGGCGTAGTCGGCAGGAGTCGTCACGACACCGCCCGCCAATATGGGCGTGAAATAGGACAGGTGCACGTGCACGTTGCGCGCGGCGAACGCTGCAATGACGTTGCTCGCCAACGCCGCCGTGTCGTCGTTCGCGCCGTTCATGACATTCGCGACCGTCGGGTCGGTACCGCCTTGGAACACCTCCATGTGCCCCGAGTTGTAGTAGAAGTGGCCCGCATCGGCTGCGACTTGCGTGCCGTTCGTGGTCCCCTGAGCTGTCCCGGGTCGACTCAGGCAATCGCTCACGGTCGGATCGCTCAAGCCCGTAGCTGCCGCGCTGCATGCGTCGTTCATATTGTCGTAGCCGCTCGTGAAATTGAGGAACGGCACGTACGCATCGGGAATGCGCCAAGCACCGGATTGGAAGACCGCCTCTTTCTCGGCGACGTACGTGCCGTAGACCCATTTCGACGCCGAGGCGATCGGCATCGACGAGCTGCGCGTGTAGTTCGGCGATGTGTCACCCGGCGGGTTCACGCTGCCTGACGCGGACAACCCGCTTTGCGCGTCCATGACGATTCCGTTCTGGTCGCCGATTTCCCAGTAGAAGCCGTCGTCGCCGTTCGTGCCGGTGCTGATCGCCGCGCAATAAGGATTCGTCGCCGCGGCCGTTTGCGCTGCGGCGATGCGTTGCGCCAAGGTTTCTGCGGTTCCGGGAACGCTCGCGCTCGCGCGTGACGTGACACTTGCGAGGAGCACTCCCGCGATCGCCAACGCTGTTGCCATGGTTCTCTCCGACATCGCCTGATTTTCGGCGCGGATTATGTCGGAGCAAAACGCATCGGGACGTACGTCGCACCGGGGAGGTTGTAAGCAGATGTTTCCTCGGCGCCGACCCGAACGATCTGTTTACGTGCATTCTGCCGAATTCGTCGCCGCGCGAACGTTTTTTCGCCTATCCACCTCCCCTTCCCGCTCGCAGACTGCACACGCAGCCGGAATCGACCGGCTCGACAGACCTCGGGGGAGGAGACGATGATAAAACGGTATACATTTACACTCGCGTGTACGCTGCCGCTCGCCGCGGCGATCGCACAGGCGGCGCCGGAAGCGCGGCATGAACGCGAAGGGCCACCGGAGCTGCGCGAACATTACGAAACGCTGCGCCGTGCGAACCCGACGAACGCCAGCTTCGACGCCGCGGCTGCACGCATGCAAGCCGTGACGCAGGCGGCCGCCGCGGGCAGCAAGTTCCCGACGCCTGCCGGATACGCCCATACAGAAATTTGGCAACCGATCGGCCCGACGCCGCTGCTGCAAGGCGAGACGCCGTGGGCATCGCCGCAACAACTGAGTCCCGTGTCGGGGCGCGTCTCGGCGATCGCGCTCGACGCGCAGGACGAGGTGGCCTTCATCGGTGCGGCGATGGGCGGCGTCTGGCGCACGAGCGATGGCGGACGCACCTGGGCGCCCATCGGCGATCGTTTGGGATCGCTCGCGATCGGCAGCATCGCCATCGCACCCGGCCCTCACGCACGCAATCAGGCGACTCTTTACGTCGGCACCGGCGAAGGCAACTACGGTTGCGATTCGTACGGCGGCGTCGGCATCTACAAATCGACCGATTCCGGTGAAACCTGGCAAGGACCCTATGGCTCGAGCCTCTTTACCTATCGCGCCGTCAATTCGATCGCGATCGACCGCACCAATCCGAACACGCTGTTCGCGACGACGGGCAGCGCGTTCGATTCCGCTGGCGGCTCGTGCATTTCCGAGCCGGGCTTCCCTCCGCGCGGCATTTTCAAATCGACCGACGGCGGCCAGACCTGGACTCGCTTGACGACGCAAGCGGCGAACGATCCGGCATCGCAGGTCGTCCAGGATCCGGTGACCGCGACACGGTGGTGGGCCGCCATGTATGCGAACGGCGGGCAGCTCGGCGGCGTGCTGCGCTCCGACGACAACGGCAGCACGTGGACGCAGATCGCCGGCACGGGCGGCTTGCCCCCGCTCGATGCGACCGGCACATGGAGCCGCGCGTCGATCGCCGTCACGGACGACGGTCATGGAAACACCGTGCTCTTCGTCAGCAATGGGCAGACCGCATCCGGCGCCAGCGCCGGCGGGCGGGTGTTCAAATCGATCGACAGCGGCACCACGTGGACGGAGCTCACGGGCGCGCAGGGCTTCTGCAATACGCAATGCTGGTATGACAGCCCGATCGCCACCGAGCCCGGCAATCCCAACGTGGTATACACGGGCGGTTCGTACATCTCCGACGTCGACAACAACGACAACGAGGTGACGCCAAGCGAATTCATGCGATCGAGCGACGGCGGCGCCACGTTCGCGAGCAAAGTGCGCAGCGTCGACGGTACGACGGCGTTGCATGCCGACGTGCATGCGATCCAAGTGTGGCCCGGCCGGCCGAATGAGATCTGGGTCGGCAACGACGGCGGCATCTGGAAGTCGACCGATCGCGGCGATCATTGGATCAATCTCAACACGAACCTGCAGATCACCATGTTCGAGCAATGCGACTTGTACGCCGCAGATCCGAACATCGCCTATTGCGGCACGCAGGACAACGGCGTCGACGGCTACGTCGGCAGCACCGGGTGGCTGCATTTGGATTACGGCGACGGCGGTACCGCGCTCATCGATCAGGATAACGCCAACAATCTCGTACATACCTATTACGACACGAGCGGCGGAGATTGGTCGATCGGCGTCGGCTATACGACGGCAGGCTTCGGCGCGTTCGAGAATTACGATTTCTCCGGCGCGGCGATGAACAATCCGCCGTACAACAACGGCATGAACTATCAGGATCGCGTGCTCTGGTATCCACCGATCCATCTCGACAACGGCATGCACGACACGCTCTATTTCGGCACGAACAAGCTGTATCGCGCCGACAGCTTTTTCTCGTACCCGAGCGGAGCTCCGAATATCTTCACTGCGCTCGGCGGCGGCGCCGGCGGCGAAGACCTTGCCGCGCCGGACGGCGCGATCAGCGCGATCACGACGCTCGCGAACCTCGGCCATGACGCGCAGACGATCTTCACGGGGTCGAGCAACGGCCACGTGTTCCGCTCGACCGACGGCGGCGTGAGCTTCACCGAAGTGGATGCCGTGCCGGGTCCGATCGCGCAGTTCGTAAGCTCCGTCGTGATCGACGCGCGCTCGCCGAACGTCGTCTACCAGGCTCGGGCGGGATTCACCGGCAGCTATCCGGCCCACAACGTGCGCAAATCGGTCGACGGCGGCACGACCTGGGCCGATGCGTCCAGCGGTCTTCCCGATATCCCGGTCAACGTGCTCGTGATGGATCCGCTCATCGAAAACACCGTGTGGGCCGGGACCGATGCCGGAGTGTTCGTGTCGGCAGATGCCGGGGCGACGTGGAATCCGTACAACACGGGCCTGCCGAACGTTCCGGTGTTCGATCTCAAAACGAGCCGCGCACCGGCCGAGATCGTCGCTTTCACGCATGGCCGCGGGGCGTATCGACTCTCGTACGATCTGATTTTCCTCGACGGGTTCGACGGCCAGTAGCAGCTTTTGCATGCACGTGAGCCGCGCGTATGTTGCGCGGCTCACGTGAGGCGATCGCCTCGCGCCGCAAACTCGGTCCCTCGGAGTTCCAGCCCGCCACGCGCTGACGTATGATTTCGTCGCGACGCGCACATGCGGTCGCGACGGCGCGGCTCCGCCGCGACGCGGGCTACTATCTCCAGGCGACGCCTCCATGCAACTGTTCCCGCTCTTCGCCCAACTCGGCGACCGCCGCGTCGTGATCGTCGGCGGCGGCACGATTGCCGAACGCAAAGCGGAGCTGCTGTCTCGCGCCGGCGCGCAAATCGTCGTCGTCGCGCCGGAGCTCGGTGTTGAGCTTGCGGGAAGGTTTCGCGCGAAATTCGAGCATCGCGCGAAGGAGTTCGCCGCTTCGGATCTCGACGGCGCATGGCTCGCGATAGCGGCGACAGACGATCCCTCGGTGAACGCCGCGGTGGCCGCTTCCGCAGGTGAACGACGTATCCTCGTCAACGTGGTCGACGATTCGGCGCTGTCGACCTTCCACATACCGGCGATCGTCGACCGCACGCCGCTGACCATCGCGGTCTCGTCGGGCGGCTCGTCACCGATGCTCGCGCGCTTGGTGCGCGAGCGCATCGAGACCTTGTTCGACGACGCCTGGGGTCTACTCGCCGGCTTGCTGGCGCGAGCGCGCGAACGCATCCGCACGCGGTTCGCGGATCTCGGCCGGCGGCGCCGATTTTACGAAGACGTGCTGCACGGAAACGTGCCGCAGCTGCTTCGCCAGCGGCGCGAGCATGAAGCCGAAGCCGCGCTCGAGGCCTTGTTGGCCTCGTCCGCGGCGGATGCAGGCGGCGAGCAGGCTGCCGCCGTCGGACACGTCACCTTGGTCGGCGCCGGTCCGGGCGATCCCGGTCTGCTCACCTTGCACGCATTGCGCGCGCTCAACACCGCCGACGTCATTCTGCACGATCGTCTCGTGAGCGAAGCTGTCCTCGATCTCGCACGCCGCGATGCGCAGCGCATCGATGTCGGCAAGATCGTCGGCAAGCACCATATGCCGCAGGCGGCGATCAACGCGCTCATGGTCGAGCATGCACGCAACGGAAAAAGGGTCGTGCGCGTGAAGGGCGGCGATCCTTTCGTGTTCGGCCGCGGTGGCGAGGAGATCGAGTATCTGCGCGCCCATGGAGTGCCGTGGTCCGTCGTGCCGGGCATCACGGCAGCGATCGCCTGCGCTGCCTATGCCGGCGTGCCGCTGACGCACCGCGATCATGCGCAGACGGTGCGCTTCGCGACAGCCCACCGGCGCCACAGCGATGACGACACCGACGTGCTCGGTACGCACGGCGAAACGCTGGCGATCTACATGGGTGTCGCGGAAGCCGCGGCGCTGCGCGATCGGCTGCTCGCCGATGGCTGGGCCGCGGACACGCCGTTCGCGATCGTGGAAAACGGCACGCGTCCCGAGCAGCGCGTGGTGCTCGGCACACTCGGCGAACTCGTGGAGCGCGCACAAGGGCATCACGTGCACGCACCCGCCCTGTTGATCGTCGGCGCGGTCGCTGCGCTGGCAGCGGAGAACCATTGGTTCGCAGCGCCCCCGTGCGGCGCGTAGCGGCTCAAGCGCCGCGAAACGACCGGCGGTATTCCTGTACGGGCGGTCAATCGGGCGTCGATGGAAGTGCAGGCGGTTTGGCCGACAGCGCAGCGCATTTTGGCGGAGCGGCGAAGCGCTCGAAACGCGCAAGGAGTTCTTGCGAGCTGGCGATGATATCGTGCGACGTCTTCAGCAGTCTCGCCACATCTTCCACCGATGCCTGCATGCGCATCAATTGCACCAGCGAGCTCGCCCAGAACCGACTGTCTTCCGCGAACTGGTCATCGTCCATGGCCGACACCTCGCAAGCAGGAATGTTCGCTCTGCGTGCAGGGCAAAGTTTGAGGTGGAGCACCTGAGCGCTCGCTGAGCAGCTCGCCAGCGATTCCAATGAAACTGCTCGCCCTGCGGCTCTCTCCTACGCGGCGCTCGCCTCGACGGCCTCGATCGGCAGCAAGATCTCGAAGCGCGCACCCTCGCCCGGCGCGCTCTCGACGCGGATGCTGCCCTTCAAGAGTTGGGTGACGAGGTTGTAGACGATGTGCATGCCGAGGCCCGATCCGCCCTGCCCGCGGCGTGTCGTGAAGAACGGCTCGAATATCTGCGCGCACACGCTCTCGCTCATGCCTTTGCCATTGTCGCGATACGTCAGGCGCACATGATCTCCATGGCGCTCGGCAAAGACGCGGATCTCTCCTGCAACGCCCGGCTCGAAAGCGTGCATCAGCGAATTCATGACGAGATTGCTGACGATTTGATAGAGCGCCCCAGGATAGGTATCGAGGTGCACCGCCGCCGGACAATCGATGAACACTTTATGCGGCGTTTTCTTCAGCGCGGGACCGAGCGATGTCATGATGTCGTTCAAGTACGCGCCGAGTTCGATGTCGCGCCGTTCCTCGGTCGTCTGGTCGACCGCGATGAGCTTGAAACTCTTGATGAGCCGGTCCGCCCGATGCAGGTTGCGCAGAATGATCTCGGCGCTGTCGCTCGCGGTGCCCTGGAAATCGGCGAGATCGTCCTGCGACAGCCGGCCGTCCGCGAGCAGGCGCGTGATCCGCGTGGTCTCCTCCTGCAAGTGCGAGGCTGCAGTAACGGTCACGCCGAGCGGCGTGTTGATCTCGTGCGCCACGCCGGCGACGAGGCCGCCGAGCGCCGCCATCTTCTCCGACTCGAGGAGCTGGCGCTGTGCAAGCGTGAGTTGCTCGAGCGTGTGGCGCAGCTCCGCGTTCGCCTTGCGCAAATCGGCGGTGCGCATGTCGACGCGCAATTCGAGTTCTTCGTTGAGCTTGCGCAACGATTCCTCGGCGCGCTTGAGCGTCGTGATGTCCTGCGTCGTGCCGGTGATGCGCAACGCGCGGCCGTTCGGCGCGCGCTCGGCGACGCGACCGCGCGAGAGCAGCCAATGCCACTCGCCGTCGACCCCGGGCGTGCGATAGCTGACTTCGAGAAACGCCGTCTTGCCTTTCACGTGTTCGGCGACGCAACGCTCGAACTCGGGCAGATCGTCCGGATGCACATAGGGATGATATTCGGCGAGCGTTTGCGCGCGCGTTTCGTGCGAGGCGCGCAGTTGCTCGAGGCGGTTCTCGCGAAACATCGTGCCGGTGCGCAGGTCCACGTCCCAGAGCTCGCCGCCCGAGCCCCAAAGCGCGAATTTCAGGCGTTCCTCGCTGGCCCGGATCGCCTCTTTGGCGAGTGCTTCGCGCCTCCAGTTGACGCGCACGCGCCAGCCCGCTGCCGCCGCGATCGTTAGCAACACGAGCGCGTAGGCGAAATACGCGAGCGGCGAGGTCCACGGCGGCGGCAGCACGCGGACGTCGAGCACGGCCTCGTGCGGGTTCCACGCATCGCCGTCGCGGCGCGCGCGCACGCGCAGGCGATAGTCGCCGCGCGGCAGATCCGTGTAGGTCGCGTAGCGCACCTTCGTGCTTGCGCCGATCCAATTCGCGTCGTGACCCTCGAGCAGATAGGAATATTCCACCGATTCCGGGTCGCCGAAACCGAAGGCGCTGAACTCGAAGCTCACGTAGTCCTGCCTGTAGTCGAACACGACGCGATCGCGCGCGAGCCACGGCGAGGACTGCACGGGCGACTTCGCGTCGCGCCAGCGCAACTGGATGGGCCGGTTGTTGAGGAGCACGTCGGTGATGATCGGCCGCGGCGCCGGCGGCAGGCTGACGGCGGCGGGATCGAACACGGTCGCGCCGGTCGGCCCGGCGAAGACGATGCGACCGTCGTTGAGGCGCGTCCACGCGTTGATGAAGTATCCGGCGGCGAGCGCGCCCTCGCGACCGCCGAAGTTGATGACGTGCCGCGTGGCCGGATCGAGGCGGCTGATCCCGACGGTCGTGCTGAGCCACAGCTTGCCGCTCGCGTCCTCCACGATGCTGCCGATTGCGTCGGAGGGCAGCCCGCTCGAGCTGTCGATCACGTCGAAGCGCGGCGACGCTTCGGTGCCGGGGATCATGCGATCCAGACCGCCGCCTTGGGTGCCGACCCAAATCCCGCCGTGGCTGTCCTGCATGAGCATCGTGACCGTGTTGTTGCTCAGCGACGCCGGATCGTCGAGGCGTGCGGTGATGTGCTCGAAACGGTCCTGAGCGGGATCGTAGTGCTCGAGGCCGCCGGGCCGCAGCGCGACCCAGAAGGTGCCGTCGGCGGCTTCGAGCATCGAATCGACCGGCCCGCTCCCGATGCTGTCGAGACGCGACGGATCGTGCCGGTGATGGCGAAAACGCGTGCAGCCTTCGCAGAGCTCGTCGAGGCCGCTGTCGGCCGTGCCGACCCAAAGCGTTCCGGCGCGGTCCTCGAAGAGATAGAGCAGATCGTCGCTGGCGATGCTGCCGGGATCGGCGTCGGCATGGTGGAAATGTATAAATCTTGACGAATCCGCGGGCAGCCGCGCCAGGCCGTCGCCAGCCGTCGCGAACCAGACGCTGCCATCGCGCGTACGCTTCATGTCCTCGACCAAGCGTGCCGGCGCGCTGTCGGGCACGGCGGCCTCGTGGACGAGGCGCGCTACCACGCCGCTCCTCGGGTCGAACTTGACGAGCTCGGCGCCCTCCGAAACCGCCACCCACATCGTGCCGTCGGGATTCGCGAGCACGGTGCTGACCGAGCGCGAAGGCAGCGTGTGCGCGTCGCCGCGCACAGACTTCAGGCGTGCGAAGGCTTCCGTTCGGGGATCGTGCATGCTGATGCCGTTGTTCCACGAGCCTGCCCAGATCACTCCGTCGCGGTCGACGAACACGGTCTGCTGGCGATTGTTGGCGACGCTCTGCGGCTCGGCAGCGTCGTGCCGATAGACGCCGAGCGAGCCGCGGTCCGGATCGAGACGCAGCAGGCCCGAGTTCTTCGTGGCGATCCACAAGCGCCCGAGCTCGTCGAAGCCGAGCCCACGCACCTCGTTGTCGGGGAGCGCATGCGCCGCATCGGCTTCCCGTCCGTAGTGCGCGAGCGGCGATCCGTCCGCGCCGAAATGGAACAGGCCGGCGTCGGTGCTCGAAACCCAGAGATCGCCGTTCTTGGCGAGCGCGATCGCCTGCACGTCGAGCGCGTGCGCCGAATCGTAGCGCAGCTCGCGCATCTGCGTGGCGTCGGGATCGCAGCGCCAGAGACCCTTGCGGGCGCCGATCAGCACGGAGCCATCGGCTTCTTCGGCCAACGCGCGCACCTCGGCGAATTCCTGGCGTGCGCCGAGCGGTGTTTCGCGGAACCGGTTCGTCGCTCGGTCGAGCCATTGCAGTCGGGCGGCAGTCGTCGCCACCCATAGCCGTCCGCTCCGATCGACGAGCAGAGCGGTCACATAGTCCGATCCGAGTGCGTCGGACCGCGCCGGATCGGCCGCGTAGCGCTCGAAGCGGTCGAGCGCCGGGTCGTAGCGGTCGAGGCCGCCGGTCTGCGTGCCGATCCACAGCGAGCCGTCGCGGTCCGGCGCCAAGGCGTAAACGTGATTGTCGGCGAGCGACCAGGCGTCGGCGCGATCGTGCTTGTAGACCTTGAAGCTGTAGCCGTCGAAGCGGTTGAGCCCGTCCTGCGTGCCGATCCAGAGAAAGCCCGCCGAATCCTGCGTCATCGCGAGCGCAGTCGGCTGCGAGAGTCCTTGCTCGTTGCCGTAGCTGCGGAAGCGCACCGTTTCCACGCCCGGCACGTCGCCGTTCGATTGCGCATGGGCGCAGCCGACGGCCGCGATGCCTGCGAGCACCGCTCCTAGCAGCCGCTGGAGACCCCCTCCCCGCATGACGCTGAGGCTACGCGCCATGGGCCGCGCTGGCAAGGCGACCGGCCGGAGAACGCTTGTTCTGCGCGTGGCGCGCACCCATATGTCGGGACACGACGCCGCGACTGCGAGCCGCGATGGCGATTCCGCTACCTGGCGGGTTTGCCGAGCTTCGCGACGGCGACGATAATGCGCGTCCGTGCCGCTGCCGGCGCCCTCTTCCAACGCATCCACCGGAGTTCTTCATGTCCGCATCCATCGTCATCGCCGGAGCCAAGCGCACCGCCATCGGTTCCATGCTCGGTCAGTTCACGGGCGTGCCGACTACGACGCTCGGCGCCACCGCGATCCGCGCCGCGCTCGAGCAGTCCGGCGTTCCCGCCGAGGACGTCAGCGAAGTCATCATGGGCTGCGTGCTGCCGGCCAACTTGGGCCAGGCCCCTGCGCGCCAGGCGGCGCTCGCCGCCGGGCTGCCGAAGTCGACCGGTTGCACGACCATCAACAAGGTCTGCGGCTCGGGCATGAAGGCGATCATGCTCGGCCACGATCTGATCAAGGCCGGCTCGGCGAGCATCGTCATCGCCGGCGGCATGGAGTCGATGACGAACGCTCCGCACATGGTTGCGGCACGCTCCGGTCTGCGCTACGGCGACGCCAAGCTCGTCGACCACATGGCATGGGACGGTCTCACGAATCCGTATGACGGCCAGTCGATGGGCGTGTTCGCCGAAGCCACGGCCGACAAGTACAAGTTCACGCGCGAGGAACAGGACGCCTATGCGACCGAATCGGTCAAGCGCGCGCAAGCGGCCGTTGCGTCGGGCGCGTTCGCCGCCGAGATCGCGCCGGTCAAGGTCGCCGGCAAGAAGGGCGACGTCGAGATCGCCACGGACGAGCAGCCCGGCAAGTCCGACGTCGCCAAGATCCCGACGCTGCGGCCCGCGTTCCGCAAGGACGGCACCGTGACCGCGGCGAGCTCGTCGAGCATTTCCGACGGCGCGGCCGCCACCGTGATCTTGAGCGAGGACGAGGCCAAGAAGCGCGGCCTGACGCCCCTCGCGCGCATCGTCGGCCACGCCACGCAGTCGCAGGAACCGGCCTGGTTCACGACGGCGCCCGTCGGTGCGATCGACACCCTGCTCAAAAAGGTCGGCTGGAAGGTCGGCGACGTGGACCTCTTCGAAGTCAACGAAGCGTTCGCGGTGGTCGCGATGGCGCCGATGCGCGATCTCGGCATCGCACACGCCAAGCTCAACGTCAACGGCGGTGCCTGCGCGCTCGGGCATCCGATCGGCGCCTCGGGCGCACGCCTCGTCGTGACGCTGATCCACGCGCTCAAGGCACGCGGCGGCAAGCGCGGCGTGGCGGCGCTCTGCATCGGCGGCGGCGAAGCGACGGCGCTCGCGATCGAACTGCCGTAACCGAGGCCTCGTTCGCACCCGCATCGGCCGCCTCGCGCGGCCGATGTCGTTTGAGAGCGTCGAAACATCGTGAACCACGAAGGGAAAGCCGTTTTTCTGCTCGAGCCCTTCGTGCTCTTCGTGGCCTTCGTGGTTTAATCTTTTCCAGACGCCGAACAATACCAACGCCAGGGAAGCCTCATGCCGATCCTCGATACGCACGTCGACACACGCTCGCCGGAGTTCGCGGCCAACGCCGAGCATCTGCGCGGACTCGTCGCGGATCTCGACCGGCAAATCGCACTGAGCGCGCTCGGCGGCGGCGAGAAGGCCCGCAACAAACACACCGAGCGGGGCAAACTTCTGCCGCGGGAACGCATCCGCGCCCTGCTCGATCCGGGTTCGCCGTTCCTCGAGTTCTCGCCGCTCGCGGCGCACGGCATGTACGAGAACCAGGCGCCGTGCGCGGGACTCATCACGGGCATAGGCCGCATCCACGGTGCGGAAGCGGTCGTCGTGGCGAACGACGCGACGGTCAAGGGAGGTACGTATTTTCCGATCACCGTGAAGAAACATCTGCGCGCACAGGAGATCGCGCTCGAGAACCGCTTGCCTTGCATTTATCTCGTCGATTCCGGCGGCGCCTTCCTGCCGCTGCAAGACGAAGTATTCCCCGACAAGGAGCACTTCGGTCGCATCTTCTACAACCAGGCGCGGTTGAGCGCGCTCAATATTCCGCAGATCGCGGTCGTCATGGGTTCGTGCACGGCAGGCGGGGCCTACGTGCCTGCGATGAGCGACGAAACCGTGATCGTGCGCGAGCAAGGCACGATCTTCCTCGGCGGTCCTCCGCTCGTGAAAGCGGCGACGGGCGAGGTGGTCGACGCCGAATCCTTGGGCGGCGCCGAGGTGCACACGTCGGTTTCGGGCGTGGCCGATCACTTCGCCGAGAACGATCAGCACGCGCTCGCGATCGCGCGCGACATCGTCGCGAATCTCAACCGGCGCAAGACGCTTCCCGTCGCGATCCGCGAAGCCCGCGATCCGCGCTATGCGGCCGACGAGATCTATGGCGTAGTGCCGCAGGATACGCGGCGGCCGTTCGATATCCGCGAGATCATCGCGCGCATCGTCGACGGCTCGGAGTTCCAGGAATTCAAGGCGCGCTACGCCAAGACGCTCGTCTGCGGCTTCGCGCATATCTACGGCTATCCGGTCGGCATCGTCGCGAACAACGGCATACTGTTCGCGGAGTCGGCGCTCAAGGGCGCGCACTTCATCGAGCTCTGCAATCAGCGCGACATTCCGCTCGTGTTCCTGCAGAACATCACGGGTTTCATGGTCGGCCGCAAGTACGAAAACGCGGGCATCGCCAAGGACGGTGCGAAAATGGTCACGGCGGTGGCCTGCTCCCACGTGCCGAAGTTCACGGTCATCATCGGCGGCAGTTTCGGCGCGGGCAACTACGCGATGTGCGGTCGCGGCTATCAGCCGCGTTTCCTATGGATGTGGCCGAACGCGCGCATCTCCGTCATGGGCGGCGAACAAGCGGCATCGGTGCTGGCCACCGTGCGGCGCGACAGTCTCGAGGGAGCCGGACAATCCTGGAGCAAGGACGAAGAAGACGCATTCAAGACGCCGATTCGCGAGCAATACGAGCGACAGGGACATCCGTATTATGCGACGGCGCGGCTCTGGGACGACGGCGTCATCGACCCGAAGGACACGCGCCGAGTGCTCGGTCTGGCGATATCCGCATCGCTCAACGCACCGATCGAGAAGCAACGTTTCGGCGTGTTCCGCATGTAACGTGCAATGAATCCGCGAGGTGTCCGGTCTCCTCGCCCGAAGGGGGCAAACCGACATCGACGGAGATTCGCAATGACGCGTTCCGCTCGCCTTTGCGCCCTGCTGCTTGCCACGGCCGTATTCCAGGCGCATGCCAGCGACTTCACCTTCGCACCCACCACCTCGGGCGGCACCCTCGTGTGGGCTGTCACCTTCGGAACCAACGCGCAGCCGGACAATGCACCGCTGACGTTGATCGTCGGTCAAACCTATACGTTCACCGCGAACACGAACGTCGTGCATCCGTTCTACATCAAGACCGTGCAAGAGGCCAACGGCTCCGCCGGCGCCTATCCGACGGGCGGGACCTCGGGCCTCGACAACAACGGCGTGACGAGCAGCACGACGACGATGACGTTCACGCCGCCCGCGAGCGCGGCAGGAACACTCTTCTACAACTGTGGCAACCATCCGACGATGACGGGCGTCATCAATGTGATCGTCGATCCGATATTCGCCGACGGTTTCGGCGATCCGTAGGGTCGCGCGTCAGCGGCCCTGCGACGCCAAGGACGGCTTCGGGGCGGCACTGTGCGGGTGACCCCAGACGCGCATGCCGATCGCGATCGCGCATGCGGTGATCGCATAAAACACGAGCTGCATGCCGGCCGGAGTGGCATCGTAGCCAACCAGCGTGTGCAGCGTCTTGCCCAGCATCGAACCGTTCGACAGCAGCGCGGACGAATCCCAGATGCGATTGCCGAAGGCCGGCAGTACGTCGGCCTGGATCAGGAACCCGGCCGCTTGCGAGGCGAGGCCGGCCGCGAGCAGCAGCATGAGCCAGTTCGTCGCCGAGAAGAAGTAGCGCATCGGGATACCGAGCAAGCCGAAGTACAAGAGGAATCCGACGGCCACGCCGCCGACGATGCCGAGCGCGATGCCGCCCGCGATCGCCATCGCGCCGGCACCACTCGCGGCTTGCCCATAGAGGAACAGAACGACTTCCGAGCCTTCGCGCAGTACCGCGATCGCGACGACGATGAGCAACGCCGATAGCGGCCGCTTGCCGCTTTGCACCGCACCGCCGACCGCCTTCATCTGCGTAGCGAGTTCCTTGCCGTGGCTCGCCATCCAGATCGCATGCCAGGCGATCATGACGACGGCGGCAAGCAACACGCTGGCGTTGAACAGCTCCTGACCGATGCCGCTCACAGCTTGCGCGAGCGCGTCCGCGAAGAACGCCACGAGCAGCGCGCCGACGACACCGGCGGCAATGCCGCCGCCGACCCAGCGGCCGCGCGCGGGCACGCCGCGCGTGGCGGCACAGACGATGCTCACGATCAGGGCCGCTTCGAGCACTTCGCGGAAAACGAGGAGGCCTGTACCGAGCATCGTGTCGCTCCTGCGCTATTTGACGATCAACACGCCTTGCGCGGTTTCCTGATGGAAATCGCCGAAGAACGGATAACGGCCTGCCTCGAGCGGGCCGACGAACACGGTGATCGTGCCTTTGCCCACCACGACCTTTTCCCGGTTGAGCTCATGGCTCTCGAACTCCTCGGGCGTGGCGTCCTGGTTTTCGATCAGCAGCTTGACCTTGGTACCCGCGGGCACGGTCAGCTCGGCAGGATCGAATTTGTGATCGCGAATGGCGAGCTTCGCTTCGAAATCGTCCGCGTGAACGGCGCCGGCGGTAAAGAGGGCCAAGGCCAAGCAAAGCGGACGCAATGCAGAAATTGTCGGCGTGTTCATGGCGCAAATGATAATGGTTCTTATTCGCCACGGCAATACGCCCGGGCGGCGCCGTTCAGCCGGCCTCCAGCACGGCATCGATCGTGATCGGCGACGGCTCGACGGCGTCGGCCACGAACTTGCCCGAGGCGTCGAGCTCGGCGAACAAACCGCCTTGCCGTACGAGCTCGTCGTAGCGACCCTGCTCGACGAGCTCGCCGTCCTTGAGCACGAGGATCAGATCGGCATTGCGCACCGTCGAGAGCCGGTGCGCAATCACGAACGTCGTGCGGTTCTTCGCGAGCGCCCGCAGCGCGCGCTGGATGCGCGCTTCGGTCGCGTTGTCGAGCGCGCTCGTGGCCTCGTCCAAAATCAAGATCGGCGCGTCTTTGAGCATGGCCCGCGCGATCGCCAGCCGCTGGCGCTCTCCGCCCGAGAGCGAGCGGCCCCGCTCGGCGACGACGGTGGAGTAGCCTTCGGGCTTCACGATCACGAAGTGATGCGCATCGGCTGCCTCCGCGGCGGCCTCGAGCTCGGCCTGCGTGGCCTCGGGCTTGCCGACGCGCAGGTTCTCGGCGATCGAACGGTAGAACAGGCCCGGATCCTGGAAGACCACGGCGATGTGCCGACGCAGCGACGTCAGGCTCACGTCGCGGATGTCGATGCCGTCGATCGTGATGCGGCCTTCGGTCGGGTCGTACGCCCGATAGAGCAGGCTCAGGGCCGTCGTCTTGCCGGCGCCCGTCGGTCCGACCAGCGCGACCGTGCAGCGCGCCGGCGCACGGAAGCTCAGGTGCTTGATCGCCGGGTGCGTGGCCTCGTAGCCGAACGAGACGTTCTCGAACACCACCTCGCCTTTGACGTTCGGCAGGTCGGGCGTCCCCGGCTTTTCGTGCAGCACTTCGTCGGTATCGAGTACTTCGAAGAAATCGCCGAGCGCATGCGTCTGGAAGAACAGGCCGGAAATGAACGAGGCGAACTGTTCGAGGCGCCCGATCAGCATCATCGCGAAGCCGACGAAGCTCACGATGCCGCCGACGCTGACTTCGCCGCGACCGTTGAGCGAAGCGCCGAGCGCGAAGATCGCGATGATCGTGAGCGTGCTCGCCGCTCGATTCGCGACCGCGAGCCACGCCCATCCGCGCAGCACCGGATATTGCGCCGCGAGCACACGCGCCATCATGTCCTGGATCGCGACCACCTCGGACGCGAGGCGCGTGAAGCTCTGCACGACGAGCACATTGCCGAAGACGTCGCCGGCGCGTTCGGAGATCGCATGGTGGAGTTCCTCGACGTCGCCCTGCGCCTTGTGCGTGCGCCGCATGGCGATCGTGTTGAACACGGCGAAGCTGGTCATGAGCCCGATCATGAGCAGCGCGAGCTCCCAGTTCATGCGCAGCGCGAGCGGCACCATGACGACGATCGACAGCAGCGTCGCCAAGTGCTCGCGAAAGAAACCGAGCCACAGGCCGAACAGATTGCTGCTGCCCGCATGCATGATGCGCAGGAGCCGCCCGGTGTGGTGTTGCCCATGGAACGAGAGCGGCAGCGCGATCGCGTGTTCGAAGAACTGCGAGATCGCGGCAAGCCTCCGCCGGTGCGCGAGACGGTCGGCGTGCAGCGACACCCAGACGCTCGCGCCCACTCCGCCGAACCCGACGCCCGCCCACCAGCCGATGAACGGCCATGCATCGTGATGCCCGGCGAGCGCATCGACGACGCGGCCGAACAGCCAAGGCTCGAGGAAATACACGCCCGCCAGCGCCAGGTTTGCGAGCGCGAGCGTGACCGCCAGGCCCTTTTCAGGGGCGAGAAGGGCGAGCACGCGCAAGTAAATCTTGAGCATCGGCATGCGTGCGATTCTCCGCTGGATGCGAACGCACGGCCGCGGCGAAAGTTTCTCGTGCGGCCGCGCACCGGCTATGATCGTACACACCATCGCGCGCCATGCACCCCCCATGCCGAAGCTGATCGACATCGCCATCGACCGCCGCATCGCGCGCGTCGTGCTCAACCGGCCTCAAGTGCACAACGCGTTCGACGACGCGCTGATCACGGAGTTGACCGACGCGCTCGCCAAACTCGACGCGGACGCTGCGGTCCGGGCCGTCGTGCTGACCGGCAACGGCGCTTCGTTTTCGGCCGGCGCCGACCTCAACTGGATGCGTGGCATGGCCGCGGCGAGCGAGGCCGAGAACCGCGCCGACTCCGAGCGCCTCGCGACGCTCATGCGCACGCTCAATTTTCTCGGCAAGCCGACGATCGCACGCGTCAACGGTGCGGCCTACGGCGGCGGCGTTGGGCTCGTCGCGTGCTGCGACATCGCGGTCGCCGCGGACACTGCGAAGTTCGGTCTCACGGAAGTGAAGCTCGGTCTCGTGCCGGCCGTGATTTCGCCTTATGTCATCGCTGCCATAGGCGCACGCCAGGCGCGGCGCTTGTTCGTGACGGGCGAGATCTTCGATGCGGCCGAAGCCGAGAGGATCGGCCTCGTCCATCGCCGCGTGGCCGCGGACGCGCTGGATGCCGCCGTGGACGAAACGCTCAACGCGCTCGCCAAAGGCGGGCCCATTGCGCAACGCGAGGCCAAACTCCTGGCCTTGCGCATGAGCGGCGCGACGCCCGCGTCCGCGCAAAGTATCGATGTGGACAATGCCGCATTGATCGCGCGCCTGCGCGTTTCGGCGGAAGGACAAGAAGGCCTTGCCGCGTTCCTCGGCAAGCGCTCGGCACAATGGATCGAAAAGGAGTGAAACGATGCTCGATCACATCGGATTGTCGGTAGCGGATCTCGCGCGCAGCCGCGCGTTCTACGTCAAGGCGCTCGCCCCGCTCGGCTACGTGCCGGTCATGGACCTCACGAAGGAACAGACCGGCGGTTACGAGGGCACCGGTTACGGTCCGCCCGGACGGCCGCAGTTCTGGGTGGGCTCGGGCGGCGCATCGACGGGACGCGTGCATCTTGCGTTCGCGGCAAAAACGCGCGCGGAAGTCGACGCGTTTTACCGCGCCGCCGTCGCCGCAGGCGGCAGGGACAACGGCGCGCCGGGTCCGCGACCGCACTACCACGAGCACTATTACGGTGCATTCGTGCTCGATCCCGACGGCCACAACGTCGAAGCCGTCTGCCACCTGCCGGAGTGAGCTCATGACGCATCCGATCGTGAACATCGACGACATCGAGTTGCCGCCGCGCCCGAAGGCGTTCGCCGCGCCCGGCGCTGCGGCCGAACGCTTCGAC
>Ga0070741_10002807_pt1 | contig 45330 bp, 53 predicted proteins | sample Coa_R1_4_FD_66440 | JGI IMG/M metagenome (GOLD analysis project Ga0070741, IMG submission 66440) | Surface soil microbial communities from Centralia Pennsylvania, which are recovering from an underground coalmine fire - Coalmine... | ecosystem: Environmental > Terrestrial > Soil > Unclassified ... | reverse complement strand
AAGTCGCAGGGTAATTGCTCGATGCGACTCCCGATTGCAGGACCGATGGCCCCGGAGAAGGCACCGGCGTTCCGCTGCTCTGTTCTCCGGTGGAAAGCACCGATACAATTTCGATAGTTCCGGCAATGGGAGGCGCGTACAGCGGAAGCGCAGTCGTAAACAGGTTCGAGAACGTGGGCGAGATCCCCGGCGCATCCGAAGTCACGCGCCAGAGCTTGTCACCGTCGAAATATCGCGGCACATCCACGCCGACAAACGGATTCACCGAGAATGCCGCGGCTTGCAGGTAGCTGTAAAAGGCGTACCACTGCTTCCCCGCGTAATTCTCGGCCTTGAATTGCACGCCCGGCGTCACGGCGTCCAGTTCTGTCACCACGTCCGGATTGAGAGGATCGTTTGAATACAGCAGCCCGTTGGAATCGAGAAATACCGTCAGATTGTCGCCGGACGCGCCAGGGAGTTCCTTGAGCGACATAATCGTTGGGGAATTGGCCAGCGTGTCTACGGGCAGGATGCGTTTGACGGCCGGCCGAGTGAAAACACCGCCCGGAAGGTAAAAGCAGTCGGAGTTGTCCGGTGACCCGCCCGGCGGCAGATCCGTCGCCTGAATATCTTGGACGAGAGAGCCGAACAGAGCCAGATCGAGAGTGAACGAGCCTCTTGCGTTGAGCGCCATCTATTGCAACGTAACGGTTGCGCCGATCACCACAGCCCCGGTCTTGCCATTCACGGAAGTCACACCAGCAGGAGCAGGCGCAGCGGCCGCGCCCGCGAGCGCGTAGGGACCGCCGCCCAGCGAAATGTACAGCCCATCGCTCGCCAAGCAATACTGCGTCGTCGCGGGAATCGGCGCCGGGCAGGACGCATGGGACACGGTTGCGGAGATCGTTAGCGGCGTCGAGGCTGGAACGACTTGGGCGGCGCGAACCTTTTCACCAAAACTTCCCGCCACCATGCAAAAAAGTGCGATGAGCAAAACGCTGAATGTGGAGAAATCTTTTCTTTTGTTCATTTGAGTATCGCTCCTCCCTTGATGATTGCCCCGCCTTTGATGATCGAGAAGTTTGCCACAGGCGGTATTGCCGTTCCTGTTCCGCTCAGCGAAATCGAATGCGGGCTGGCCGCATCGTTGGTGGTGAATACCAGTGCATCGCTCTCAGCCGCTACGTTTGTCGGTGCGAATTGTACCGATACCGTGCAGGTACTTCCAGCCATAAGCGATAGGCTCATGGGATCGCACGTGCCGCCGATAACCGAGAAAAACGTGCCATCGGTAATTGCAAACGAGCCTGTCAGCGTTGCGGTGCCGGGATTGGTAAGCGTTCCGGTCTGCGAGAACGTGTTTCCCGATTGCACATTGCCAAATGCCCACGACGCGCCTGTGCTCCAACTGAACGCGGGAGCCGTGCCGCCGGTGCCAACGTATGCGCCGCCATCCCATGCACCGCTCGACGGTCTGGGTAGCGCGGTAATCGAGTTTCCCGCCGTGGTGCCAAAGTTGAGCGCGGCAATCGCTAGCGAAGTCAGATTCGTACCTGATCCAAGCGCCGGAGACCCCATCATCGGCACGCCGTTAGCATCCAAATCAGCGGTAGTGCTGTAGCTGCTCCCCGAATCGCACGAGCAGATGGCTTGCCACGCGGTAATCGGAGAATTGGTCCCGCTGCCGTGATAGTTCCACGCGAAGTTTCCACCGGAACCTTGCTGCGCGTAAGTGTTGTTTGTGGCCGCTGTAACGGTTACGCCTGTGTCAATCGAGACGAACGTATTGCATCCCGACATCACATTGTTTTTCCACGTGACATCCGATGATCCCTGATTCCGCACGTGCAAGCCGCTGGTAGTTCCTTCCATACTCATCAAAGTTGGATCACACACCAGCGTATTGTCAAAGAGTCTGATTCCGGTGCCGCCCAAATCGTAAAATCCGTCGTGCAGCAGGTTGCCGGGTTTTTGCAGATCAATGTTATTGAAGATCGTCACATTCGGAGGGTCATCTTCTCCGAAAATATGCGCGGTATTGTTCTCGCCCCAATCGCCATCGAATTTGTTTCCGTAAGCCATGAAGGTGCTTGCGGCATTTTGGGTCCCATATACGTGCCAGCCGTCATGGTGGTACGAATTCGTCGTGGTGTCCCAATTTGCCGTGTCGTGGCAATGGTTGTTGCTGATTATTACGTCTGCGCGATTCGGCCCAGCATTGGCCACGAAGCAGTGATCCACGTTGTACACATCGTTTGAATCAATCGTTACCGATGAGCCGGTTGCTGGCGAGCCGACATTAATGGCCCAGCCGGTGTCGTGAATCGTGTTGTTGTGGATGAAAATTTTGCCGCAATATCCATTTGCGTAATAGGCCGCATTTAGTGTGTCATCAATCCCCGGAGCAGCGGTCGGAGGGACGGCAATGTATTCGTTTGGCAACGTCCAGCCCTTCACTTCGACGTTACATGATCCGCTCGCGTAGATCAGTTGGACGTTGTTCTGATTGGCAAGCAGCCGCCCGTTCGCCGTTTCCTGAATCGTGCCTGTACCGTTTCCGTCGAGCACGATATTGGACTGGCCGTTAAAATTCACCACAATTGACGCGGCTTGCGTGAGCACCGCGCCGGATTGCGCCTGCAAGGTGATGGGATTCCCCGACGTGCCACCACCCTGAAAGATCACCTGCGAAGTGATGGTGCCGCACATTGCAACCGTCGTGCCGGGGCCGATGGGCGCGGAAACTCCCCAATTCGATGAGTTGCCGAAAAAGCTCATGGGCTTGGCATTCGCGCAGGAAGTTCCGTCCTGCGTTCCGGCGCCCGCTTGCGATACGAACAGCTTGGACGATGGCGCGCCAATGGTGATGGAAACGCGCTTTAGATTCGAAGTGCTCCAATCGCCAAACGGTTCGACGTAATACACGTAGAAGGATTGGCCCAGAGTTTCAGGATCGCCGCCGTTGGTGTTCAACGATGTGGGGTAGAACGTCGCATTCGGCGGTACTTGTGAACCCGCGTTCGGAACGATCAGATTCTCGCTTCCCCAATGGATGCCGTCGCCCGAGAAGCGCATCCCGATTCCGTTCCATCCCGAAGCGTACGTCAGCACGAATTCATTCAGGTAGGAGTTGAACGCGACATTCGGAACCCAGGTCGTGTTTCCGGTAAGCAGCGCGTCGAAGCTGCCGCCGCCGTTCTGCGGATTGGCAAGATCGTTTACGCCATTCTGCGAGAATGAGCCGCTGGAATACTTCTGGAACAGCGAACCAGGGCCGAAAGTGAAAGGCGTACCCGCTTGCGCTGCCGCGATCACCGAACTTGCGGTTGCGCGCGCTACGGCCAGATTGAAATTCCCCGTATTGCATCCAGTGCTCTCGTCCACGTACCAGATATAAAAATAGAGCACGCCGCCGACATTTACAGGCACCAGAGTTCCCGGCCCTGTGTCCACTTGGCAATTTCCGCTGCGCGTGGTCTGCGGCGAGATGACTTGCCCGAGTTTAGTCCACGTCACGCCCTTGTCGCGCGAATAGGCGAGGCCCAGGCCCGCGTAAAAGGGAGATCCACTCGGCGGGTTGTACCAGTATTCGCCGTGATAAATCAGCAGCGTGATGCCACTGGAAGCGTCGTAATAGACGGAGCCGCCGCCCGCATAATTCTGATCGAATGCGCCCGTCCCACCCTTGGAGAGATTCGTGGTGATGCCGATATTCACGGCGTTGGTCAGCAGGTTGTTGATGTCTACCGACGTGATGCCCTGCACGTTGCCGCCGCTGCCATTGGCCGCAAAGATGTAATTCTTCCCGCCATTCAAGAATGCGCCCATGCTGCTATCGGGGAAGTAGGTGAGGCCCAACGCGCTCTTCTGCGCCGGCGTCATCACAATTTCCGGGCTTCCAACGGTGATGCCGCTACCCGCCATTTCCTTGAACGCCATTGCGGCGATTGCCACCACGCCCGCGGGAGTATTGACGATTGTGGGCGCGCTGCCATCCGTGGTGTTCCCGGCCCACGCGCTGCCCAGCGTCGGCATGAGCGAATAGTTGTAAACCGCCGTGGTCGCCGTGACCGTGGAAGCCGTGGAAGGTGTATTCAGTGTCGTGACGATGAGATCGTTGCTTCCGGTAAGCGTCAGCGGCACGCCCACGCAGCTTGCGCAACTGGATAGCCCGGCGCTGCCCGAGGTGTCGTAAGCGACCGAGCTTCCGGTAAAGGAAAACTCCAGAAGATAGACGCCCCAGCCAGCGGACGGCGTAGGCGATGCGGTGACCGTGATGGTTGAGGCCGATACCGTGCTGCTGAGCACGTAGCCTTGATCCACGAAGTCATTTCCGCTGTCCTGCCCGTTGCAATTCGGGCAATCAACGAATGTGCCGCCGCTGGAAATGGCGCTGATCTTGGATGTCGTCGCCGATCCGCCAGTCAGATAAAACACCAGAAGGTGACCCGATCCGGTCGGCTGCGACAACGTAATCGTGCAAGTCGCCACGCCCGACGAGCAGCCCTGATTGTAGGGCGACTGAATTGGCGTAGTATTGAATGACGCGAAGGCCGGAGAGGAAAAGGCGAGCAGCGCGAAAATAATCAGAAACGCTTTATTTCGCATACACATCCCATGTTGAACCGTTGCAGAACGCTCCCACCACGTCTGATCCGCTACCCGTGATCGTCGCGCCCCAGGTATTCGTCGTGGAATCGCTGACCGTGGCTATCGTTCCGGTTGCTCCAGAATTGCACGTCGGCAAGCTGGAAAACAGTTGCGCGCCGAGTTGGAGTTGCGGCGAAGTGCCCGAAGTTTTCGCTTGCGTCATTTGGACGTGGCCGGGAGTTGTGTCGCCGCCCGAGCAACCCTGCGTGCCGAATGACACGCACCCTGTGGTGCCAAGCCACTCATTCCCCGTATCCGCTTCTCCGGTGCCGCCGTTTCCAGTGGCTCCGAAATGATCGGTTAGAGCCATGTTCCCGGTATTCGGAGAGACTTGCGTTGGCAATTGCGCAGCGGTGCCCCCGCTTCCAGTAATGGTGTACGAGCCTACGTTGGTGGTCCTGAACCGCGTGTAACTGGTCGCCTGTCCGATCAGTGCCGTACCCAGAAACAAGCGCGTAGCGACCGCCGGCAAAGCCCCAGGAACAGATTGATTCCAGGTGCAAGCGATGGAACCGCTGCTGCCGGTGGTGGTGAGCGGTCCTACCTGCCAATCGCTGGTGATCTGCCCTTCCTGTCCCTGCGAATCCTCGTAAGCCAAGATGACGTAGTAGGTATTCGCCGTGAGCGAACCGCCGCTATTGGAGGCCGTGCAAGCTGGCTGGTAAGGCTCCGCGAGGCCGACGCCCACCGCACCGATAGAAGAGAACGCAGGAGCACCGTTAGCGCCGCCGCTGTTAAACACGGCTTGCCCCTGCTCAAACCAGTAATAGGAGGCTTGCGGACCATACAGGCCGATCGTCAAGCTCGATGTCTGCTTGCCGACAATGAAAGCGCCCTCGATTATGGGTTGATATTTGGGCGTTGGGCGGACATCAAACAGAGTCGTCGCCGCTGGATTGAAAATGAATGGATCCTTGAACGCGAATGATCCCGATGAGTTGCTGACCTTAATCATCGGAGAATAGCCGATGTTGTCTGATACGTTGTCGTTCACGAAAAACGGGGCTACGTAGCTGGTGCCCGTGGTGTCGAAGCAGTACATGCAATCGTTGCCATTCTCAAAAAGCGAATTCCAAAAGATGAAGCCGTTGGCCACCGGACCAATTGACGCCGAACCCACGGTATCGAAATGAATGCCGCAGGTATTGATGAACGTGTCCTTAATCTCCAGCAAGCGGATGAAGTCCTGATTGGCGCCGTCGCTGTGAAAAAACATGCTCGGGTGCGCGCTACAGTCGGCACCGGCTTGTGCCTGAAACGAACCACCCGTGAATTGATGCCCAAATCCTCCGGTAACCACCAGAGGCGTACTCGCGTTTGAATTTGGAATGCTCACTACGTTGTCAAAGCGGATATTGCTGACCAACGGTCCGACATTAATTCCCACCGCTCCGGTGTATCCCGAAACGCCGATGTTCTGCACGTGATAAGGGCCTGAGCCGATCGCCAGATTGAGCATAGGACTGATCGTCGAAGTTTGCGGGTAGATTCCGCATGCCGGGCGGTCCGAGAAGTTGTAATTCTCGTTGGCCAGTCCAGGGGAGGCGCAAGTCAATTCCTGCAAGGGACGCAGCGCGAATGTTCCCTTTATGATGGTTTTACCGCCCAGCGCAATACTCTCCCAAAAGCTGGGAGCGGTCCAGGAACCGGGAGGTGTCCACAACGAATTGTTGCCGATTACGAATTTCCCGCCATTTGCCGCTCGATTGTTTACCCCAGACGTATTCGCGGTGCCGTCGTCGGTGGATCCATTGTTCGCCGCGCCGTATGTGGAATTATTATTGTCGGTTTCCGGCGCAGGGCCGATGAACGGATAGCCTTGCCCCGCGCCATTGCCCGTGATCTCCGAAGGAAACAGATCAATCTGATACGTCCCGGCGCTTACATTGGTCGAGAGAACTCGGCCCACCACTTGCCCGGTAACCGGGTAGGAGACGCCGTAATCGTGGCAGTCGCCCGGCGTGGTGCTCAATTGCACGTAATCCCCTGCCAGTGTGCTCCCATCGAACACGCAAGGCGTTTGCCCGCTGGTTTGAATCTGCGCGCTGCCCGTAGTGCCAGCCCCGGCCACCACAATGCCTACCGCGCCGGAGATGTCGCCAGTGCCGGTGATGACCGCGGTGGACGGCGCTCCGGTGATCTTGGCCAGATGGTTGATCGTGGTTCCGGTCACACTGGCGTTCGCAATGGTGATGCGGCTCTGCGGCGGCGTCTGCGCGGCAAGCGTCGCGGGAATCAGAAACAGTAAAGCCGTGAGAAGTTTTCGCATTCGTTTCCTCAGTCGATGTAGAACCAGACAAGCGAATCGCCGGGCGCCGGAGGGTTCGCCATCGTGATCGCAAGCCCGCTGATCGTGTAATCCACGCCAGGCACCAGAACCACCCGGTTCTGCACAAGAAAGCCGCCCGCGGCCGGCACGGTAAAGCTCACATTTGTCCCGTTGATTGCGCCGGTAGGAACAGCCGAAGCGATCGCGCCTCCACTGCCGCCAGAGCCGCCGATGGAGATGCCGTAGACGAGTTGGCCGTTGATGCCCGGACCATAGACCTGAATCACGTAATAGCCCGGCTGCGCCCAGAACTGGAACGTCCCATTGCCCGCCTCGGTGGTCAGCGGCAAGTTCTCCTGGTCGACGGGATTGTCGCCGTAAGGATCTGAGAAGATCGAAGCCAGCGGGCTACCGGGCTGCATATCGGTGTCCACTTCCTGCGAGCCAATGACCGTGCCCGAGAGCACAATCACGGTCACGCCGGGAAGCACCTGCCCGATGCTGTTTTGTATCGTGTCCTGCCAGCTAGACAGGATTGGAGTGCTGGAACTCATCAGTAGGCGCCCCTTCCGCGTCCACGCCCGCGCGAGCGAAACGGCTTACGATTGAATGCCTGATACTGTTCCTTGCGCGCGGTGCGATTGACGATCATGTTGATTTCCATCGTGGCGTCCTTGTCAAATACCGCGCTCATCTCCAAGCCGCCCAGCATCTTGCTCACCGCAGCCACCAACAGATTCGCTAGCGCGTTTTCGCACTGCACCACGTAGGCGACCGATGCAGGGCTGGTCAGTGCAGGCGCGTAAAGCAGATATTTCATCTTGAGATTGGCCGTCTGCGAGTTGCCCGGCATCGAGAGGATGTCTTGCTCGAAGTCCCACACGCAGAAACGATTCGTTGTCGGCCGCGAGGAGATGGAATCGGAAACCGGCTTCATGGGCTTCCAGGCCGTCTCGCCCGGATAGCATTCCCACAGCTCCAGCGGCTTGACGAGATCGGCCGGCAGCGTCACCGTTGGATTGACCGTCTGGCCGTTCCAATAGCCCAGGTACGAGATTGTGACGTTGACGCGCGGGTTATTCGATGCGGTCGGCAGGATATTGTAGATTTCGCCGTACTTGCTGAATGTCTCGACACCCTTGGAGATAAGCTGGCCCTGCAAGGTCCGGTAGCACTTTTGCAGCAGCGGAAACAGGTAAGGCTGGGCATCGTTTAGGATGTCGCCAGCCAAGCCGTTCGCAGTCGCGGCGTCAGCGGAGATCGCGCGCGCGGTATTCAGGATTTGCTCCGCAGTGGAATACGGAGTTGATGGTGCAATGGCCAAAGGAAGAGACCTCCCTACAAAATAACGCTAGGAGGCTTTCTTGCTCTTGGCCGACTTCTGGAGTTCGGCGTATTTCTCGGCGTCAATCACCTCATGGCAGTTGCGACACTTGGCGATCCCGCGCTTGTTTTCGAAGCCGCAGAACGGGCATTCCTCGGTTGCATTGAGCTTACCGCGGCGCGCTACCCAGTCGCGTTCCTCGCCCATGAACAGCGCGCATTTCTTGTGGACCTCAACGGGCTTGAAGGGAGAGTCGGCCAGGGCGTCGGCGCGCGCAATGAATTCCAGGCATATATTCACGTGCTTGGCCTCGGCTTCATCAAGGATCTTCTGGCGTTCGTCCGGCGAATGGTCATCGAGTGACTTGCCGATGGTGTAGAAGCAGCCGTAAAGTTGCAGGTTGTTCTCCGGCCGGCCGGGAAAGTAAGGCGAGCACGCCAGCATATCCTGCGCAATTTCCAGCGGCGTCTCGACCATGAGGCGTTGCACGCGATTGCCGCCGTCATAGGGACGCACCATCCGGCGAATCAGCTCAATGGGATCGTTGTAGAGCTGGGCGGTGCTGCCAAACTGCGATGCAGTGCGCCACGGCGCCGGAAGAATCGTCATCGTGCCAAGGCCGGGGAAGTCTTTCTGCCATTTGAAAATGGGGCTGATATTGTAAATGTAGACCGATTCGATGGGTGCGGTCAGAGCTTCGCGCTCAAAGCGGCTGAGCGGGCGCACCTTGGAGAGCTTGTTCTGGCCGGGAATGTTTCTGACTTGCTCGCGCGCGGCGGCTGATTGCTCGGGCGAGGCGACGTTACGAGGCGGCATCTACATCCTCCGTTTGAGATAACAGAATGGGTACTCGGTAACCTTTGTCTGCAACGGGAACGATTTCAACGACAACGGGATTTTCATACCCGCCCTCCGTTGCGCCCTTCTGAATCGTTTGCAGTTGCGCAATTACTTGGTGCAGCGGCATCCCTTTCTTGATGAATGCTTCATCGAATACGCGAGGCATCTATAATTCCTCCGTTTGGGCAAAACCCTTCTGAAAGTTCTTCTGATCGACCCAGGAATCTTTTTGCGCGAGCAGGCGCATTTTGTATTCGTTGATGGCGTTTTCTTCGCTGTAATGCCCGGAAGGCCCTATCGTGATACCCTTGCGGCTGTGCTGCACACTATCCCACATCTCGTTAAATTCTCGGTCGGCCTGTAATGTCTTTACCTCTTGCTCGTCACGGAGTGCGTTGCGGATGTCCCAGATGCTTCTTGATCGCCCATTATGTATCAGCCGCGCTTGCAGATCGACGGTCCCAGGCTCAAGAGGGACAAATCCTTGCGGCCCTGCTCCAACAGAAAACACCGCTGTACTCTCATATTCTCCGTATGCTGGAAATGGCCCCACGCCCAGATAGCCTTCTGGCGTTAGTGTCTGACGCTCCCACGTCTGAGGAGATCCATAACTTGCTGGCGGCAGCCACTTCTCGATCGCCCAACGCTGATTCTTGATTCCGTACTTGGGCATCCGCTTGTAGCCGAACTCGTTCTCAATTTCCCACCATCCGCCCACCCAATAGCAGCGCGACGGAAGCCACACCAGGCGCAACAGATTCTCGCCCAGCAAGTTCTGTCCGTACTTGCTCAGGATGGCTTGATATTCGGCGGGCGCGCGGCGCGATCCGGGGAACTGATCGTTTCGATGGTACACAGGGGAAGATAACTGCGTGGGGAACCTATTGGTGCAAAATTTTTCTAAATGAAGACCCTCCTCCGATTTGTATCGGACCATGAACAGAAATCTTCTTAAGCGCAAAATTATCCCATGCAAGTTGCGTGAATACTGATTCTTTTATCTTTTCCATTTCTACAGAAAGGTAAGAAGTAGGCAGTCCACCATCAATGCCGTATACAGGAACAAGCTCTACGTCGCTCGGAAAGCTGTACACGCGGAATGGAAACGTGCGCACCGCTGCCGCTGCTGCAACGCCGCCAATCGTTAGCCTGAGAAAGTTTCGGCGATCCATGCGGCGAATTGTAGCACAAAAGAAAAGCCCCCAGCTTTCGCCAGGGGCTTCCCTTGGATAAGTGGCCCGCCGAGATTCTACTAGAATCCGGCCGGGAGTGAAAGGTTGTCGATGTATGCCACGCCGCGCGGCTTGTTCATGGCCAGCTGCATACCGCAGACGAAATAGAATGCCTGGGTAGGAGCCACGCCGCCATCGGAGCCGTACAGCGGGAACACGGTCACGCCGTCCACGTCATACAGCGCGGCCGGCTTGGTTTCGATGCGGAAATAATACTTGAGCGACATGAAATCCAGCCGCCCTGGGCGAGACTTGATGTTGGTGATGAGTTCGTGGCCATTGATCGTCTTGACGCGACCCTTGGCAAGATAATCCATGCGCTTCTCGCCGGTTTGCTCGGTGAATGCCGTTGCGATGCCGGACGTGGTGTACAGACCGATGTTTTCCCATGCCGTGACCTGATCCACGTTGGCAGTGCAGATGAACTCTTCCATTTCCTCGTTCTCGGCGCCATTGGCGCGTTGCACGAGGGATTGCAGGAGTTGAACCATCTGCGGGGTTAGCGCATCGGTCGCACCGTTGACGTATTCCGCGTTCAGCACGCCCGGATAGCTGGAGCGCGGGATGCCGAACCATGAACCCGTCGAGGACTGATAATTCAGTGCGGGCACGCCGTTGAGCGAAGCCGCAATGGTCGCCGTGGTGTAGCGGTCGGGAGAATAGCTGGCCGTGGCCGCGCCGCTCGCGCCCGAAACGATCAGGGTGTCGCCGGAGGTCGTGCCGGACGGGTAGTACGCGCCCGAGACTTCCACCAGGTAGATGATGTTGTTGGACAAGTCAGCGGTGAGCACCAGAATCGTGCCGCGATTGGAACCGCCGATGCTTGCGAGCACCTGATAGGTGCTGCCCGCGCGGAAGTTGTTCGCGTTGGAAACGTTGAGCCAGTTCTGACCCACCGACACCGGAGGCGTTGCGGTCACCGTGCCCAGATCGCCCGCGCCGCTCGAGGATGCCGCCAAGCCGTCCAGGTTGGTGCGGAATTCCCGAAGGTTGGTCTTGAATTCTTCCTTGAAGACGTTCACCAGCGCCTTTTCATCGGCGTCAGTCGCCCACTCGGCTTCCTTGGTCACCTGGCAGGACTGCACGAAATAGACGGGAGTGCAAACGCCCTCGTCGTAGATCGAACCGCCGCCAGTGCCCATGCTGTCGCCAGTGCCATCGGGAACGAATTGCCCGAAGGTTGCGCCCGGCTGAACCAGCAGCGGAATACGGCACAGACGCGCGGAAACTTTGAGATCGTTGCGGACCGCGATGCGCGTCAGCAGCAAATCGTCTTGATTCCACTGCGCGTAAACGTTGTCCTTGAGCTTTTCCATTTCGACGCCGATGGCGGCAGCCGAATTTAGAGGAGTTCCTGACAATGCATCAGCCATAATTCACCTCGAATGAGATTTGTCTTGGCTGACCTTATCGTTTTCGGCTTCAGCAGCCTCGGGGCACGTTCCCGATGGGTCAAACGCTCGACTGTTGGAATATAACGGCGAGCAATAAAAAGCCCCCGCGATGGTCGAACCACCTAAGGCGGGGGCAGTGGAAGGTGCATGGGTCGTGCGGCGAGATTATCTATTGCACGGGTTGACCTGTCAAGGATTCGTGCGCCACATTCGACGCCTCATCGGCCAGCGCAGCATGACCTAGCTCCGGACCGCCCTGATTAGCGATCGCCACGCGCAATGCCGGTCCTGCATCCTTGAAGTTGATCGACTCAGCCGGACTCTTGGGCTTGGTCGACGCCGCCTCGCCCGCGCTCTTGGCGACGGCCTTGCCCGCCTCGACTTGAATGGCCTGCTGCATCTGCTGTTGCTGCTGGGCTTCCATCGCCTGCTTGTGCATGAGCAAATGGAGCCGCACGTTCATAAAGCCGTCTGGATTCTCGCGCCGCTCGCGAATGCCGGCCGGGGAATTAATCCAATCCTGCCCGGCTTTGAACTCTATGGCGTGCACGTCGAAATCCGGGTCTATGCCGATAGAGGGCCTGAGAGCCTGCTGGGGCGTCAGAGGCGGCGGGGCAGGCTTCCCGGTCAACTTGGCCGCAATGGATGCAACAGCGAACGTCTGGGCGGCCTCTACGTTGGGAATAGGGGCTTCCTTGAGCAGTTCCTTGATCTCGCCAAGCTGCTTTTCGGTCTCATCGGCGCCGGGGATCACCAAACCGGGGATGGCGATGACATCTTTCAGGATAATGGCGTTTTTAGGCTCGGAAAGGACAGCCGCCGCGCCCGCATTGCCAGCAGTAGCAGCCTGCACCAGCACGTTATACGCTGCTTGGCGGTCCTCATGGGTGCGTGGGTAGCTTTCGTCGCCATCGGGCACGCAGTAGAAGTTTCCGTCGTGCAAATCCTCGAGGTCAACGACGATTTCGGCGGTTTCCGGCGATGTGATCTTGATTTTGCCATCCTCGGCCTCCGATGCACGGAAATAAGCGCCAATCCGCACCAGTTGCTCCATTGATTGCGCGTAGGAACGTCGAAACGCCTTCCAAGCTACCCCTTGCTGGCCCCTGGAAGCGTCCCTGAGCGCCAGGATGCCGCCCTTGGTCTCATTGGATGGGTCAGAGTCGCCCAGCGTCGGAGCGTTGATGCCTGTGAGAAATTGCGGAATGGCGTTGAAAAGCTGATCGTAGAACAATCCCACGCTTGGATCTTGCGGCGGGAACGGCTCGGCAAACATTTTCTGGTTGATGTTCTCGGTAGGCTCAAGGTCGCGCTTGGTAGGCCACTGTGCGCCCGGCCCGGCATGCTGCTTGCTCATCGCCGCGAAGTCGAACAGCCCTTTATCGCCCCACAGCACCGGAATCGCCTTCATAAAGCGTTCCATCTGCAAATCGGTCATGTCATTGAAGCAGTCCTGCACCGACATGATGAGATAGCCGCTGGCCGGTGTGGTCTGGCCGTCGCCCTGGATCGGATGACACACCGTCCAGTGATCGTCCATGCTCTCGTTGCGCGATTCGGCATAAGTATCGCCCACAAAAGCCACAAACATGCCATCGGGGAAGTTTTCCTCGAAGAACTTGCGGTCTCCTTTGTCCTCGATGTTCGCAAAGAAGCTGGGACGCAGCCATGTGCGCTGCCAGGTCGGCAGTTGCGCGACGGTATCGCCGGTCTGGGTCAGAAGCCGAATGCCCTGCGTGGTCGCAATGCGCGTGGTGCGGTCAAAGTTGTATTCGCCGGGGCCGGGCATGCCGCCGCTGATCGTCGCGCTGATCCACGGATACATCGCCTTGGCCGAACTCAGGTCAATTTCGTAGGAGAGCTGAATAAAGGGGAAGTCGCTGCGCCGTCGCATGTTGATCGGAACCTTCGTTTCGAGCACTCCAAACGCATCAATGACTTCGCCGCCGCGCGGCTGCCGCGGCTTTTTGGCCGGTGGTGGGCCAGCTTCGCCCAACCCTTCGGGCGCTTCGTCAACGTGAACCTCATCGTCATAGCCAAAGCGCGCGCCATCGCAAACCCAGCGCGAATAGAAGCACACGCGGCCATCGGTCCACATATACCGCGCGGTTTCCTCGGCAAACACTTCCACGTGATTCTGATACTCGATTTTCTTGCGCAGCGCATCAGCCGATGAGGAAATGCGCATCGCATCGGGGCTATTGATGTCGGTGGCGATGAACTTGACGCTGGGCGGCACGCCGACTTGCGTAATAAAGCCGCGCCCGAATGCCTGATAGATATTGAACCCGTAGGTCAGCGCGACGTCGCCGGTGTCGCCGTAATCCTGATTGCTGCTGGGCATGTCCCAGATGGCGTTGCGCTCATCGAAATACGCATCGAACATGGATCGCCAGTAGAATCGCGCCTCACCCGCCCGCTTTACCTCGTCAATGCGTGCGAACATATCGGTCTGCGCGACCTTCTGCACGAGATTCTTGGCGATGTCCTGATAGTGCTTGGGCAGGCGTTCGTTGCGGAATCCATAGAGCGCGGCGCCGTCGTTCTGCGTCAGCTCGCCGGGCGCAAACAGCTTAGGAACTTCGGGCAGGCTGGTGCTGTCCTGATCGGTTGAAACGTCTGGCTTGAAGTCGGGCATTCAGTTGATGATCCAATAATTGAAACACGCTGGGTTAACGCTAGGCATCGTCGCGCTAATCGTAAAACTGGTGCCGCCCGATCGCGCGCTTACGCCGTACAACGCGGGCACAGTCGTATTGCACGTCACCGAGAGTTTCGTACTCAGGCTGGAATCGAATGTCACCAGAATTACGCTGTTGGCCATTACCTCGCCAGTGTCTACAACCACGCTAGTCGTACCAGCAGCCACGACAACTGAGCCGGAAATAGCTATGTCACAGGCGGCCGGTGAAGCGGCGCTGGCGCAATTTTCGTAACTGGCGTAGATAACGCTGTCGATAATCCCGTTGTGCATGTAGGCATTGCCGGATTTGATTTCATCCGACGCGCCACAGGAAAACGTATTGCCGCTATCCAAACAGGGAGAATCTTGGAGAGACGTAGCACTAGCAGCCTGCGGGATTGTGCCTGTGGTCAAGCCGCTGATGCCGCTGCTCGGCGTATGGCAAGATCCATCAGCGCCCAGATATTGAGTACCGCTGCAAGTCGAAAAGTAAGCCACAATTGCGGCAGAATTTGTGGGGCAGCCGGTTACCAATGCGCAAGAATAGTCCCCGCTGGTCGCCACAATCGCGCCAGTGCGGCCGAACACGCTGCTAACCGCCGATGTTGCCGCGCCGGGGATCACCTGATTGCCCTGCTGAGCCACAAGCGCGGCTGCAAACAGGATTGCTACACCGAACGCAAAGAATAGTTTTTTCATGGTCTCCCTACATGCAAGCTGTGATGGTCGCTGCCACGCCCGGCGAAGTGACTTCCTTCACGCACACGAAGCGGAACTGCTGCGCTCCGGCACCCGCGCGCTGCAACGTAACCTGATCGCCTGCGGTATTGGTGGTTGTGGCAACTTTCGTCCACTGCGACGGATTCGCGGTTGGATCGGTGTTGAACTGCGCCACGTAGATTTCGTAACTCACAGAGCCAGGCGCGCTCTCGTAGAAGAAATTGAGCACGATGGGCCGCGCGGTGTCGCGCATGTAATCGGTCACGTTCACCGGCTGCGAAAAGTTGTCCGCACCAATTCCGTTGCCGTCGCCTGGGCTGACAAGCTGCACCGAATCGCCAGTGCCGCCAACGTGAAAAACGGGGAGTTCTGTGTTGTATTTCGTCATTTTGGCTTCTTCACCTTTTCGGGGAGCTTCTTGCCCTTGCTGGCGTCTTCCCACTCCTTGAGATTCACGCCGGCCTTTTCCAATTCCTCTTTATGGGCTTCCATGTAGCCTTGCTGCGCCTTGGATTTGAACGGCATTACGCCTCCGGCTGGCCCACGCCCATTGCTGCCAGCGAATTCACGCCCTCGGTCTCCGACTGGCCCGCGCCAGGCTCGCTGGGTTCTTCCATTCCGCTCTGCGAAGCGTGTGTCAAGTGCTCGGCGACGTGCGCGACATGCGGATGTCCTTTGCTCACATGCTTGTGGCCGCCGTGATGCGTGGTAACCGTGTGGCCTTCGCCCTCGGGCTTGACCTCGGCTTTCTCGGCCGGTCCATGCTCAGAAGCAACCTGCTGGATTGCTTCGTGCGTCCCTTCCTGACCGCCATGATCGTGCATACTGGTTGCGCCACCTTCTGCTTGTGGATCACCTCCCTCGCCAGCAGGTTCTTGCTTCTGAGACATGCGATTTCGCGCGAGGCTACGGCCCACGCTGGAAGTCCCGGTTTCTTTTCCATCAATCTTCATGTTTCGGCTCCTCTGCTGGTTTGGTTGCCGCGGCGCTCTTGACAAGCCTTTCGGCAAAATTAGGATCGCGCGAGTTCGCAATCCGTTGCTGCTTGCGCTGGGTAAAGACCACGCGACCGCTCGACACCTGGGCCACCTCTGGCTTCTTGGCATCTGAATCAACATAACTATCGGCCGGCTTTTCGAGTTCCTTGAGGATTTGGTCTAGTTTGGCTTCGATTGCCCGCTGGGTTTGCGCCAACTCCCCACATCCAGCGAACAGTTTTTCAACATCCGCTTTTAGCTTTTCAATATCCGCTTTTAGTGCGTCTAATTCCTTGCGCACTTCCGCGTTCATTTGCAGCTTGAACATTAGTGCCTCCTCGGCTTGAATCTACGCGAAGTCGAATAGTATGGGGCCGATACCTTCTTTTCCTCTGCCATGAGTTGCAGGTGCTTGATGTAGCGGCTTGAGCCTACCACGGGCAGTGCGCCAATTTCCTCGCGCATCACTTCCTTGAACGGCTTTTCCTCCGGCTTAATCCGCGAAGCGATCCCATAACGGCTGCCGTCCAGAACGTCAAGCAAAGGGCTATCACCCTCATCGTCAATATCACCATCCTTGCCAGGCTTCTTGCTCGCCAGCGCCCAGCCCAGCGCCTCAAACAGATGCGGACACTCCTCGCTAATCAGCCAATCGGAGCAGAATTTCGTCCAGCCGTCTTTCAGGTTATTGCGCGCGATGTCGCCTTCTTGCATGTGGTTGAACGGGTCCAGTAGCGTGTACATCAGCGTGAAGCCGTCCGAACGCTTGTTGAATGCTGGCATCGGACGCGGCAGATCATTGACCGTGAACACATCGCCCATGCGGCGCGCACGCGAGAGCAGATCGCCGCCGAACGTATCAGGCGCACCATAAATCTTATCCACGCGCTTGCGTTCGTCCTCTGGCGTCATGGCCGCTATTTCCCCGGCCACCGCTGTCTCGCTTAGCCCTCGAATCAGAAGCTCCCGGTAAGTCACAGGGAATTTCTTCTTGCTGCCGTCGTACAGATCAAGTTCGACGAAGGTGTTCCAGGTCGCGTAGCTGTGGTGTGTTTTGCCCCAATCGTATGCAATCCAGATCGGCTGCCAATACTGCTTGTACATGAGCCGCACAATCACGTCATGGGGAACCTCGGTAACCTCGCGCTCGAAGCAATCGAAATACTGGCCCTCGAAGCCGCTCCACTTGCCGTACAGCCACGCATCCCTAATCTTGCGCGGCATCGACATCAGGATTTTGCGATAGGCTTGGCCCGCCGGCCGATCCGCTGAGTAAGCCGGGTTGTCGTCCACCAGCGTCTTGATGAACAGGTATTCGCCAGCGTTGTAAGATTCGGGATCTTCACCGATCGGGCAGGATTTCTCGATGTCGCATCCGAACAAGTGATTCAACACATCGCCGCAGATGCCGCCTGGGTTCGTGGCGCCCTTGACTTGCGCGATTACCTTGCGGCCCAGCACGTCACGCTCGACGGTCGCGCGTACCGAACCGCTGATGAACTTCCATTGCGTGTACGGCCATTCCGACCATTCATCGAAATGAACGCAAAGGAATTCGCCCGACAGCATCTTGCGCGTGTCATCCTCGCTGCGAGCCGATGAGAAATAGATTTTGCTGCCGTTGGGAAGCTCTACGCGCTCGTTTCCCTGTTCGCCAATATATTTGCCGCGCAGATCGGAAGGCATTGACTTAAAGCGATTGATAATCGTTTTCTTGAGTTCGCCCATCGTCCGGCGAAAGATAATTTGCACCGAACCAGGCACCAGATACGCTTTGAACAGAGCGTCCCAACAGATCGCCTCAGTCTTGCCGGGGCCGCGGCCTCCACCGAATAGGATGTAGACCTCGGACGCAAGGAAATAGACAAGCTGCTTGGGAAGCGGATGGAAGATGCAGCGGAGAATCTGGCCTTCGTCGTTTGTCTCATACACGCTGTAGCGCGTGCCATGAAACTCGTGCATGTATTCTTCGAGGGAGCAGGGGCAGTCGTGGCCGTGGACGCCCGTGAAGTCAATCAGGAACGACAATCAATTGACCTGCTTGGCGACTTCTGCGGCTTTCTTCTGTAATTCCTTTTGCGCCTCAAACGCTTTCTTGCGCATCAGCAGAAATTCATTCCATTCGGCTGTGCTCATCCGGCAGCGGCCATCAGCGCGGCCTTTGAGCATTCCGCGTTGCGACATGAAGTCCATGAGTTCGTTGAGCACGAATGCAGTCTGGTTGGCTTGCTGCGCCAACGGTACGATGCGCGACTGAACGAAGTTTTGGCACCAGGTCGCCATCTCGCGGCGCGTGCAGGGCGCGTCCATGTCGATCTCTTTGGCGTCTAGTTCCGCTTTCGCGCGGTCGGGATCAGTTATCAGTTCCGCCATCGCCAGTCTCCAGTCTCACGGTTTGCGTGTGCGTCTCTTCGGTCTTTTGCACGCCGCCCTCGAGTAGAACTACGCTGCGTTCGTGCTTGTCCTCGACTTCGACTTCGGGAGCTTTTCCGTCGAATGTTTCTTTGTACAGCAATAAGAACGGCATCACGACTGCGATGTTGGGCCGCTTGCTTTCCAGATTCTTGATGATCGCTTCTTTGAGCTGCATCAGCAAATAATCTATGTCCGGAACTTCTTCGCCGTGCGCCATGCGCTTCTTGGCGATGAACACGCGGCGCAGAGCTTCACGGAATTCCTTGACGCGCTGACGGCCCGAAGGATTACCGCTCTGACCTGGCTGCCAAGAGCGCAAATTCCCATTGCTACCTGTGGCGATTTGTGCGCCTTCGCTCATGTCACCAAAGTACCACAATCAGCGCATCTTGGTCCCATCGGATGCACGCGGAACCTGCGGCCATTGCACTTCTTGCACAAGCCTTCCCACTTGGGAAACTTGAGGCGCGCTGCAACTTGTTCGGTGTGCGCTTCGATCATGCGCTTGGGGTCCCACGGCGTGAAGCGGCTGTTGAGATGAATTGTCAGCGCATTGCGATTGCGCACCGGATCGTTCGCGGGAATGTAGCGGAACTTTGGATCGCGCGGGCATTCGATGCCGGCCTGAGTTAGAGCGAAGCCAATTTGTGTATCCTCGCTCAACCCCAGTGGCTGATGGGGCGCGCCACTGGTTTTTTAATCCTCCTTACAAGTTTTGTTGGCACAGCTACTCCTTTCTTGCTCATATCGTTTGAGCCAGTTGCAATTCGCGCAGAGCAATTGATACCGTTCGATCTCAACGCCGCGCACGATCTTACGATAAATGGAAAGTGAATTGTAGCTTTTCCCGCTGACGCGCTCTAGACGGCCATCGCTTTTTACATGATCTATTTGCAAACAACGATGGTCAGTACAACCACGAGTGCCGTCACCGTTCAACCACTGACACGCAGGATTTGAACATTTGTCTCCGAGGATTGCGAACGCCCTGCGTTTTGTTTGCAATCGCCATGTTGCTTTTGCGTCGTTCATCTTCGGACGATTCCGCTTCTTCCAATTGTTCGAACGCGCAAGCCCATCGCGATATTTTTCACGCTTCGACTTCGACATATTCGAACTCCGCGCCTAACGCTCGCAATTGGTCGTCCGTCATTTTCTCAAGTTCGGCGTCGGTATAGTAGAGGATTGCTTGCGCTGCTTTGCGCGATGTCCAGTAACCGTCGCCGCCCAGCGGACAGAAATGGCTAGAGTCAGGATGAGCAGGGCAAGGAGGGCAATTAAAAAGCACCACGCCAAGAGCGTCATAAGACTCGAAACCACACTTATATAGGCGTTCAACAAAGACATAAGTATCTGTGAAGATGCGGAAGATATAATCATAGCCAAGCTCCAGTGCCCAGCGCAGGCTCTCTACTGTCTTCCAAGGTAGCCCCAGGTAACCATCTGGTACATCATGTAGCATGACTTCATCGGGACACAGCGTCCACGCATCGCCGATATCGCATTTCTTGGCCGTCGCCGGTGCCAGCTCGCCCAGCGTGCCCGGTGAGCCAATGAAGTTGGGATCAAGCAGCAGCTTTTCTTCCTCGGGCGAGAAATTGCGATCGCCCATGAAGAAGCGCAAGTCCCATCCGGCCGGCAGTTCCTTGCCCCAGGTATCGCGGATCGCCGCATTGCTTCCATTACGCACATCCTTCCAGCAGGAATTGCAGGCGATCAACACCTTTGACGTTGGGTTCGGATTCGGCACCGCGGAAGTCTTTGCGCCGTGTTCCTTGATCCACGGATATTGCAATGTGAAAGCGTTCGCCGTCGTCATTCGGTCATAAGCCTCGCGCATCCATTTTTTGTCATAGTTTCCGGTGCCTTTCGACATATGGCAGGAGATCGTATCGTTGTCGGGGAGAATGCGCGGCTCGTCGCGGCCATAGCTCCAGCCCATCGAGAAACGCGGATCATGCGCGGGATTGATGCCGGCCACCCCCAGCGTGTCACCGATCCACTGATCCTGCAGCTTGTGAATCTCGGAGTTTTGGTCAATCGCGGCGTCGGCCAGGATTCGCACGGCCTTCATGCTGAGCCAGAAGCCCGGCCCGCCATGACAGAATGGCCAGTTTGTCGGCACGTCCAGCGTCGAGCCAAAGTAGTCATGCGCCTCGAATCCGCTGGCCAGTAGCCGTTCCATGTGCACAAGCGTATCCACGTCGCACCGGAACACGTGCGTAAAGGCTTGCGGCGCCGCCCAGCGCATCATCCGGCGTGTTTTGTACGTGAGTTCGACCCAAAGGCCGTCCGGGGCATCCAGTACCGTCATATTGGCCCCTACGGCGTTTTCAACGGTGCGGCCCACGAAGATTTGGTAGGGGATCTTGCAGTCGCGCAGCCAGGTGGTGCGCAGCATTTCGATATTGCCGTTATCCAGATCGTGCTTGGACGCACCGATGAGGATCACAGGCTTCATCGGGTCAACCAAAACGCGGCAGCGGTGGCAAATATTGTTGCGGCTATTGACGGAGTAAACTTAATCTCTTCACCCCGAATACCTCTGATAATACAAGTCACACACGCTATCGCATTGATCCAACCACAAATATGAGCGATCACGGTTGCGCCCACCAAATCGTATCAACCGTCTGGAATCCGGGTACCAGCTCCTGCACTGCGCGGATCACCCCCGTCCAGTAATCAGGTGAAAAGTCATGGCCGCAGAGCAAGCCGCCCGGCGCCAGCAGTTGCTTCCACGCCAGAATGTCGTCTCGCACGCTTTCGTACTCGTGGTCTGCGTCTATGAAAATCATGTCGAAGGCGAACACGTCGCGGAACAGTTGCACGGCTTCGAGCGAGGAAATGCGGAACGGAGCAACGGTCTTGCCGATGTGCGGTCCGAGGTTCTTTAGGAATTCGCGCAGCAGCCAGTCTTTCTTGCGCCACAAGTCCTCTTCCTTCTGCCACCAGGAGTCCTCACCAAAGCCGTACATCGTGTCGGCCCACATATCCACGGCGCAGATGCGGCCTTGCGTGTTATCGGCCAGGCAGCGCGTCGAGCGGCCACGCCAGCAGCCAATCTCGCAGATCATCCAATGGGAGCGTGCCTGTTTGGCGAGCCAGTTCAGTTCCGTCTCGCTCATCCAACCAGGAATCTGTTGGGCGGGTCCAATCACGCAGTGCGAAACCTCTCGGCCAATTTTGCTGATCTTGCGGCATTCTGAACCTTCAATTCAGCTCGTTTCTCCTTTTTAAGCCGCATGATCGTCTCAATAGCCTCCATAAGTATGCGTTCTTCCTTGGGCAGGTAAGATTTCCGGGCCTTTCTGAGCATAGCCCACAGCGCATGCCCAATCCGCACCAGCTTTAGCTCTCCGCGATCTATGTCATGGTAATCGTAAAGTTGCTTCTTCGTGAGCTTCATTCACCCTCCTTGGCACATCCGGGAAAGCGTCCCGGATTCGTTCCTCCAGTTTGATTTTTGCCCAAAAGTTCAGTTTCTCTTTAGCTAACCACCGATCACTGACCAACTCCTTTGCATCTCCGGGCCGCGCCGCAGTGTATTCGACTGGCACGCCCAGCATCTCAGCAATCCGGTTCATCGAAGTCAGCGTGCCCGTACAAACGTCCAGCGTGTCGCCCTTGAAGTCGGAGAACAGCGCCAATTCAAACGCGCGCGCTACGTCCTCGGCGTGAACCCAATCGCGCGACTGCGTGCCATCGCCAGAGATGAAGAACTTGCCATTCTCGGCGTAGGATTTATTCAGGCCGGCAAAAGCGCAAAGCTGGTATTCGGTCTTGGATTGCCCGGCACCGTAGATATTCGACGGTCGCAGCCCCATCACGCTCAGGCCAAACTCCGCATTCGTGCGCACTAGCGATTCAACGGCGCGCTTGGTGCACTTGTACACCGTCCACTGATCCGAGAGCACGATATTGCTTGAACACACCACTACGCGCTTGAGGCCGCGCAGCGCCGCAATCTCCAGCACGTTCATCGTACCGCCGACGTTCACGCGCCAAGCCTCTTGCGGTCGGTCCTGACAGGTCAGATTGCGGCCGTAAGCGGCGAGATGGACGATGGAGTCAATCGCGTTCTCGCGAATGGCTAGCTCAATATCACGATGATTGGTAACGTCGCCTTTGAAGGCTCGGCAGTGCATGGCGGCTGTGGCATCACCGTCGCCACCACACAACGGATCAAGATTGTCAAAGGCAACAACGGTCTCGCACTTTGGATTTGCAATCAATTTGGCAATGACGTGACGCCCTAAAAATCCGCACGCCCCGGTCACAAGTACGTTCATTTCGTGTACACTCCCGTCATGCCAAAAGGTCTATACGGCCACAAACTCAAGCGCAGCAACGAGCGAATACTACTCCAGTACGGCAATCTTGCAAAATTCTTTGTGCGGCGATATGCGCGCATGTTCGGCCTCTCGCGTGAGCAATACGATGACGCTCTGCAATCGGTCTTCGCCGAAATCTGCAAGGCCGCGCCGTCGTATCGCAATGGCCCCGGTATGAACGTGGTGATCCGCACCAAAACGCTCGACGTGATGAAGCGAATCACGAAAAGCAAAGTGGAAATGGCCGCAGGGCTTATGCGCGAAAATAGAGAGACATTCAGAGGTGACTTTGAAGGTGAGCACTGGACGCTTTCGGGAATTGATATGGACAAAGGTACCTGCTGGAACGAACCATCTACAGCGCCACCGAATTTGGTGCATGTGGACGTTGGCTTCATTTCGCGGCACCTTGATTCACTTCCTTCGACCGAGCGGACGGTGCTTTCCCTGCTGTACGGACTGGACGGGAATGAATCTTTCTCAGAAGCGATTGTTTCAAAGAAACTTGGTCGTAATCGTTGGTGGGTAATGCGGAAACATGCGCACGGAATTGCTCGCTTGCAGAAATCTCTCGGTATAGCCGCCACGCCCGCAGTATCTCTACGTCCTCAGCCCGCCTCACTTGATCCGGCGTAAATCGCAACAAACTCCAACAGCGAACGGCGGCCAAATTGTACTTGAACATGTCCTGCAGGAATCCTTGTCCCCTTGTGTGCCTTCCACGGGTCCAGACGCCGCCCTCAATTTCTATCGCAAGCATTAGCCTCGGAAGAGCGAAATCGAATCTAAACTTGCGCTCTGGATCAACCCGATACTCAGCCTCTATTTCTTCGTCCCAGAATACTAGGCACAAATGGTCGTGCATCAGCAGATCCACGTCTTTGATTTTTGGCTTGTGGTTGACCGTGCTCAATTCACACCCCCATGATATTTCGCCTTCACAGGGCTTTCGCCTCAACTTCTGCCCATCCCGGGCTGATTACCTGATTCCTCTCGTCCTGAGTCATTCCTTTCCATTTGGCCCATGTGATTTCTTCTGGGACCTTGCCCGCGTCACGTAGGGCCACGAATTCCTTGTATCCCGTCTTTGGCTGCGCGTTATCAAACATATGTTTTTTCTCCGTCTTTTGAATTGGAATCACATAAGGTAAAAATGCCTTTGTCCCTTCTTGTCTCTTTGTTTCTTGTATTACTTCTTGTTCACCGCTCCGGTTTGAACCCACTTTTACCAGAGTGGGTTCATTTGGGAGTGGCACTTGACTGATAGTGGGTTCATTTGGGAGTGGCACTTTTGGGAAGTATTTGCAGACTCTAATGGGGTAGTTTCCGTGATGACCCCGGGTGAAATGAGGCTCAATATACTTCTTTTGCGACAGGGAATTTACAAGGCGTTCAGAGGTCGTCTTGCGGATATGCAGGATCGCGGCCAGTGCCCGGGCTGATCCTTTCCAGAAGCCGGAACGGTGATCGGCCAACTGGATCATTAGCACATAGGCAGCATATTCTTGAGCCGTGATTCTACCGTCAATTAGGTGTTCGATTATCCCGCGTCGGAGTTTTGCGAAGCCAGAATAGGAGGACGTAAGAACACCTCGCAACAGGTGATTCCGGGGAGCCGTAGCAACTGGTTGCGCAGCCGCCCAGCTCCCAAGAACGCGAGCCGTACTATACAGCGAACCATGTATTGCGTCAAGAGGAATAAGGGAAAACTGTATTACTCATTGTGCAAATCTTTGTGGAATTTAGTCGATGTCAACTTGACAGGAATACACTCCAAAGATCTCACCTTCATACTCGATCCTAAGTGGGGTACAGTTTCCATCGAAAGAAATGTGTTGATCCAGTTTACTGATCAGCTTCACACCTGGTGCTGGCTGAACTTTAACTATCATTCCAGCGGATTTTTCTGCTTTCGTGCGCTCAAATTCTGCGACTTGGTGTAGGGAACACCAATTGTCGGGATGGCGCAAGCGGGCAGGCTGCCAACGAGTTTCGCTCACTGATTCACCTTTGTGGAAGATTCGCAGATGCGCTCTGCGTAGGTGGCAACACACGATGATAGCTCTGGAGGAATGGTCGCGTTCTGCGCCGTCATTTCTTTGCGATCTTTGCTTTTACTTCCGCTGCTGATAAGCGGGTGCTTTCGATTCCACACCGGGGAACCCTTGAATTCTCGAAAACCCATCGCTTCCCGCGTCATGCCCTTGATAATTCCTTGTGGCATGAGTGGTGGGACTCCAGAACCCCACAAATAGAATGGACCGCAATGATTCTGCGCTCGCCCGACAAACTTTTGAGCAGGCCGCACATTCTCCATCACGTAAGGAACGCCGCTAGCCTCGCAGATAGAGCGTGTGTGGTTGAATAACCGAATGCCATTCTCCGGGTACTTCGGATTCGGGTGAAAGTGCTTCATACCATGCACCGAGAACTCCTCGCAGGGAGAAGAGGCACAGATAAAGTCGAATCCCTTTAGCCACGGCGTTTCATCCCAGCGAACATGAATCTCCATAATGTCTGAGTGGATGTATTTGCAGTTCGCCGGAATTTCTGGCGGTTCGGTCAGGTCCACACCAACACATTCCCATCCCCTCGCCGCGAATGCGCGACTCCAGCCCCAGCGGCCGCAAAATAGGTCTAGCATCCTCACTGATTAACCCACCCCGGCACGAAGCACAGCCACGCCGCGGTTACCACAACGATGTAGAGCAGCAGGTACAGCATTAGGCGTTTATCGGCCATCTTCTCTCTCCAAATATCTGCCGCGCCAGGTCGGCGTGCTCGTGGCAGAAATGTCGTTTGACAAGTGCGAGCAGGCCGAGTAGGGGAATATATCCTGCTACTACCGCTCGCCACCAATTTTCCCCTTTCACGGGGAGAGAATTAAACTCCTCCATATCCGTTCCTGTATTCCCGCACCCCGGCCAGTCGCATTGCGTGAGGCGTCGCGCCCCAGGTATTCGTTGCGCGCTCATTCTTTTTCCTGGGTGACGTGAAAGCCCATGAAGCCTACGCTGTGCCAGACGCCTTCCGCATCGACAAATTCTAGAGTATCGCCGTAGCCCCGAAGTCTCTGCTGAGTACAGTGCTCGAACGTGATGCCAACGCCCGCGCTCGCTTCACTTCTTGGCGGGTAGATTGTGACGGTATATTTCATGGCCGCTCCTCTGTGATTATTTCGGGCAGGTGAATTCCTTCCACTTGCCTTGAGTGAATCTGAAACAGTTGTTCCCGTCCTGAAAAAATACATCAAGCGGCTCATAAAACGGGGAGTCGCAGATCGCCGTGGAAGCGGCGGTGACCGGATCATCGCAGCGCGAATGCGCTTGGTACCATTTGTCGGCGGATCGTTTGCCGAGTTGATAGCCGAGGAATAGTGCGGCGAGAATGGCGGCAACGATGAGGAAATTTCGCATTACTGTTTACTCCCTTCGGGCTGCGCGATGGGGCGCACCGCAAGCGCCGGTTCCGCTGCGATATTTCCACGGCGATCTTTGTACCACCATTTGAGTATGCTGACTTTGGACGGAATGACTTCGGTTATGGTGAACGTGCGGCGCGTCCGATTGACCATCACTTTCTCGCCAATCTTAAATTTCGGCTTTCGTCTCATTCGCTCTCCTTTGTGGGCTGCGCCGCCCGCTGCGCCAGTATTCTGCGGTAGACATCCTTCATCGGTATTTCGATAGCTCCCGCTTCCACGGCCAACTTCCTTTTTGACAAGCAAATATCGAAGTGCTCATGGCGCGTCCCGGCCTTTTGAATCCACTTACGTTGCACGCCGATCTTGTCCGCCATCGCTAACAGTTCCTCGGTGGAATCTGCGAGCATATGGCACATCCGCATCCGGCCGTATACGGCCTTCATGTCGTCAACGTACACGCTCATTTCGTCTCCGTGGGCTGCGCTACAGGCTTGCGGGCGGCTAGTTCTCGTAACTTCTCTACGATGAAGTCGGTTGACCACATTCCAATTTGTTCGCTGAACCAGGTTCTTTCCATCGCTATAAAAGGTCATCCCACTGTTTGTGTGGTATCGGGTCAGACACAAGTAGCTGGAATTGCAGCATTAGTTTCTTTGCCACATCCTTCCGCACCTTTGCCACATCCACCGCAGGGAGGGGCTCCGAACTGCTCATCACTTTGTAGGTACTCTCAGAGCTTTCATTACACATGCGTCGCATACAAGTTCCTCTTTCATTGTTTCTATTTGGGAAATTAACTTTTTCGATGCATCACCTTTTCCACATCGCTCACATTTGTTTCCGTTATCCAAATATGGATGGCACTTAGCACAATCAAGGCCATGCAGATAACCGTGCTCGCATTGACGCTCAGAACCAGCATCCATCGTACTTTCATAGCACACTCGCTCCGCGTCTTTCAGTTCAGCCTCCGCTTCACGATATATTTCGTCTCGAAAACTAATCGTATAAGTTCCAAATGCCACTAACAGGCGGTGTAGTGCAGGGTATGCCCGCTTTTTCATTTCCCCTCCCTTTCGCTCCCCTTCGCACTGGCGCGGGACAAGGCGGCACGGATCACCATACTTATGTGCAAGGTGTAGTCTTCGTCATTCTCGAATTTAGATCCACAGCTACACTGAGTCAGATCATCGGTGTCCCAAAATTGATGCTGTGAAACTATGCGGGCAAGGGATGCTGCAATAGCTTCGTCCCCGCTCCCCTGCTGAGGCGCTGGGGCGGATAGGGCGGCAAGGAACTTACGAACGTCGTTGGCCCATCCGATCCGCGCACTGCCATTCATGGCTAAAATTCCACGACGCAAGAGGAAAATAGCTACCCCGTTAGTATTCGCAGCGGGAGTGGGTAGCGAGCTGGCGGCTTGCAGTTCAGATAAATTGGAGGGAACCTGTGCCGACGTGGCATCTTGCGATGCTTCTGAGTTACCCGCCTCGGCATTGGCGTTGGTTTCACGATTCACAGGTTCCCGTAGCTCTTTCAGTCTGGTCTCAGCCAATTGGAAGATACTTTCTTCGGCACCATCTAGCAAACAGTCTACTTTCACTGACTCGATCTCACGGCAGATGCGGCAGTAATGAGAAGGAACGGTATTCGCCGGTGCTGCTTCCAGATTCATGTATTCCTCAATCTTCCGGTGCCCGCAGGCCATGCGTTCTTCCACGTCTCGCGCGAGTCGTTCTGCTGCGGCTAGTTCTTCCCTAGCTGAAGCACATTCCTTACATGATTCCAGTGGCCCCTCATCGCAAACGTCGCGGTGAAAATTTTGAATCAAATAGCGCAACTTCGGATACTTCCCTCCCACAGGTTCGCTCATAGGGATTCTCCAATCGTCTTTTGCAATGCCTCGGCTTCTGGCGCTTTGCCAGTCTTTAGAAATGTCACGCGCACTTGGGTACCCTTCTTCGTCGGAATCCGGTTGAGATGGGCCACCCAATCGCTAAAGACAACATCGGTTGCTTCTTCGCCGGCGAGAGACTTAATACGGTCCTTGATTTCGGCGTCCAGATCCTCGAATTCCTTGCCGATAAGCCGAATCTCTGTCCAGCGATCGGCCTTAGCCACAAGCTCTGCGGCCATCTCGTCAGTGAGGATTCGGGCGCCAGAGCCAAAGTCCAGCGATGGCAGACAGGCGTTGTACATCTCACATTCGCAGCAAACGTCGGGATCAGCGATCTTATCTGTCTCCCCCGGAGGCTCCTCCATTTCAATATGAAGATTGACCGTTGCAGCTTTACTAATCATTCTCTCCGCGATGGATAGCACTTCATCATCCATCCGGTATTCGATCACCTTGATTCGCCCTGTGGATTTGTTCTTCAGCAGAAGCCAGTAAACCTCTACCGATTGCAGGACCATGTAGAGGCATACCTGCTTGTCCCACTTCTGAATCCAGTCGGAGCGCGAATGGCGAATGGAGGCCACATCCGACAGTTTTTCCCAGGTGTAGGGATTGCAGGACTTGGTTTCTACGCGAATCCTCGGGCTGCCTCGTCGGCGAATGGCAAAGTCTTTGCGGCCGGTAATCTGATATTTCGGCCACGACATCTGCCCTTCCTGCCCTTCGATCTCATAGCCCATGTCCTCCAGGTCGCGTTTGACCATCCGCGCTTGGTCATTGCCCTCGGAAAAGATCATTGCCAGACCGTTATCAATGGCGCGGCGTTTCTCGGGAGGCACCGTTCGATTGTAAATCGCGTATGCAGTGCATTTGTGAGCCAGCGCCGTGACCCAGTTGGCAGTAGCCATGCTGGAGCCGTGGGACTGAGAGAGTTTGTATTTCTCCCAGTCTGCGACAAGCTGTTGGGGCGTGATCGGCTCCCCGGTCATTTGACACCGCCCTCGAACGCCTTGCAAATCTCCTCGTATTTCGAGCGCGGAATGTCTTTGCTGTGTTCGATTCCGTACTTGGCCTTGAGATATTCTTTCATTTCGGAATCTTTCCAGCCTACGCCCTTGGCAATCGCGTAGAGCCGTTTTGCCTGAGCCTCCGATATGCACGGCTCCCAACTCCCCTGCCGCTCTCCTGAGCCTTCCTGTGCGGCCTGTTGGCTATTCTGAGACGTTGCCGCTGGTTTCTGGCCGTCTTTCTCCTTGAAGGTGACATAGCTGGCCTTCGAGAGGTCTAAGCCGGCTTCTTTTAGTTCGGCCAGTGATGGCTTGAGGCCGGCATCTTCGAGCGCGTGATTCCACATGTTCGTGATGGCCGCGAGGCGCACGGAAGGGATGTCCACTTCTTCCAGAGGCAATTCTTTGCCATAATTCCTGCCAAAGAAGTCGTCATAGGTCGCCCGCGAGCCAACCACGGAGATGCGGCGCCCGCCCGGAAGAATCAGCGTCCCATGAGCCTCGAAGATGATGTATGGGCCTTCCTTGCCGTCGTAGCGGCTCTCGGTAATCTTGAGGTCGGCGATATCGGCTTCGATCCATCCCAAAATCTGCTTGCACGCATTCTTGGCATAATGGACCGTCATCTTCTCCGGGGTGTTCCCGTAGATCACAACGTCTTTCGGGTCCACGTTGGCAGCAATCAGCCGAACCAATCCCCGCCGCTTTTGAATGTGCTGGTTTGCCCGTTCGAGGAATTGCTCGGTATCCTGCTTCGGAGTTAGTGTCCCCGACTGAATCAACTCAATTGCTTGCGTCGGCGTCTCTTTTACGGTATCTTCACTCATCCCATTCACCTTTCCTTTCGTTTAAGCCCTGTTGGAAGCAGGGCTTTATTTCTCCATCATCCTTTCGAGCCTACGAACTTCCGCGCTCTCGGGCTGGTTCATGGGCTGGAGCACGCGAGCCAGCGGGAGCAAGCCTCGGCCACCACAAAATTCGCAGCGGTCGTGCTTGGGCCAGCTAATCTTTTCACAATCAACGCACAGTACGGCGGTGGAAAGTTTCATCGGAATGCCTCCGGTCGCAGCAATGACCAGCACCAATCGCCTATTCGGAAACACTTCGGACCGTATCCGTGCCTCTCGCTAAAAAGAGGAGGAAATCTCTTGTGATCGTGAAACTTAACCCCATATCCACAAATCCGAAACCACCAAAACCCGCGAACATAAAATGCGGTCATCGCAGCACCAGCCATGCGAACAAGATCATCAGACCGAAATAGCTGCCCCAGAAGCCTAGGAAAGACCAGTTAAGGCGTTTCACCACGATCCTCCTATCTCGTCGTCGTATGCTTTCTGTGCACGATCTTCCGCTTCGGCTCGCATTGATGCGGCCATTTCCCTGTTACATTCAGAACGGCCGCACGTGTCTTGATATGGATAGGGCTGCACGTAGATTCCAAGTTCTTCTCCACACCACGAGCAGTACTGCATCTTTGGCGCCTTCATAGGAACGGCTCCTTTCCCTGCACCAGCGGTTGTGGCATTGTGGCCGTGATCGCCTTGCACTTCTCGACCTCTTCCCAGCACTCGCGGTTCCACGCCACAAACAGGTCGCGGGCTTCGATGTACCAGCGGGGAAGTAGCCAGTTAAGCCAGTTCATATTCTTCCCCCTTCCCTTCGTCGCCCACTTCGCAATCGCCACCGCAGCCGGAACAGGTCAGCATTCGGAACTCTCCTTTGCGTGTGCAACGGCCTCAACGGGATCGCCTACTTTATGGCCGCATTTTTCGCAGTAGGCTTGACGATCATTTAACAGGAAATTACAGTTCTGACAGCGTTTTTCTATCGTTTTGCAACCGCATATAGGGCAGAATTTCGGTGAGGAATAGCCAGACAAATCGTGCTCTTTTGATCCAGAACAGGTAAACATCGCCATTATTTCTTCCCTCCGTTCTTGCGTGCTTCGAGAAATTGGCCGATTGCTGCACGTAGCACGCTCGCCAAGCTGCGATCTTCCTCTTTGGCGATGGCGCGGCACTTGTCCAGCAGCATCGTTTCGATTTTGACGCTTTCGTGATTGACTAGGTGTTTCAAGGTTCCTCCTTACAGACATACTTATACCAGTGTCCGTATGTGCCGTCAAGTGGTTTTTTGTGGAACTATTGCCTATAGAAGTGGAAGTTTCCCGAATCCATCACATGCGTCATCTGCGAGGCCCACAGCGGCGGGTGAGCATCTAGCGATCTATCGAAATAATGCGTAGCCCCCTGTGCGGCGTCGGGACAGCCTGCGTAGACCTGCGAGGCAGCATTCATCGCCATTTCCCACGACTTGTCTATGGTGGACGGCCAGCGCACAAGGTTAGGATCGTGCGCAATCGTCATGGAGGAATACTGCTCATATTTGGTAATGACTTGAGCGTAGGTGCCGCCCCACCAGTTTGGCTTATCCACGCGGTTGCGAATGGAACAGCCCACGGCGAGCATCGTAGGAATTGGCTGGTTGCTGGATTCGCGCCAGATTACGAGGGATAGGAGCGATTCTTCCCATTGCGCTTGTGTCACTTGAGGTTCTGCCCCTCCAGCCACACCACGTATTCGGCGCGCCACTGATCGTGGAGTTCCGCGCCCGCGCAATGGCCTGGGAAACAGCGGTTAAGTGCGCCCGCAAGGATGCGGCCCCACAGCTTACCCTTGGCAGCAGCGCGTCCCGACCGCGCCGATAACGTCTCGTCGCTGTTCCCGTAGCAAATCACATTGCACAGCACATCGAATGCAATGGCTACACGAGTGAAGTATGCGCTCACGCGGCTGCTGGAGGCGCCGGAGCCGGTACTGCCGGAGGATTCGGAAGCGGATCACCCGAATAGGCGTTCATAAAGTCGGCAACGCCGCCGGCGATGGTGACCAGTGCGGCATTTGCCTTCGCCGGGTCTGCGGCCTTTTTCCCTGCGATATTCATGGCAGCCAAGAATGCGGGAGCAATCGCCGCGCCCGCCATTTGAGCCTTCTGCGCTCCGGTCAGCCCAGGCGTGCCGATGGCCGCGCCAGCCGTTTCAATTCCGGTGATGGATTGAAGCAGCCAGGTTGCATCGTTTTGCGCGGTCGCTTCGACTGTCGAAACTGTTCCTTGGACCTTTGAGGGCAATAGCGGGGTAAACGGTGCCAGCATCGGGATTGTTTCGATTGCCACTTCCGCGCCAGCCGCAAGGATCTGTCCTGCCTTCTTTAGAAAGCTCACGAATTTGTTGGTCATCGGTTCACCTCGCGTGGAGTTGGTGCACCCTAAAGGACTCGAACCTTTAACCCGCCGATTATGAGCCGGCCGCTCTTACCGTTGAGCTAAGGGTGCCTCGGCTGCCTACTTTATTCCAGCCCGGCGCTATCGCCAAGCGAATTCTCTTTTTTATCGTCGCGGAGCGGTTCGCTCCATTCCAGATATCCCATGAGCAAGGCCCGCGCCAGCTTATTGCGCTTGTTGCGCTGAAACGCGCCGATCAGCCTTTGTCTGGGTTCATGCCTTTTGGGAATACGATCTCGCCTCCTGCATGGCGATGCGGCGGGTATTCCTTGAGCCAGCCGCGAATCTCCTCGATTAGCAATTTCAACTCGGTCAACTGGCTGCGAATATCGGTGACGAACTTGCGGATCGGGCCAATCACAATGGAGAAAAGCAAAAGCCACACGCCGCTTAGTATTGTGGTGAGATTTATCGTCCAGTCGAAATGAAGCACTAATCCTCCACGTCTGGCAATTGGCTTTTCAGCCAAGGAATGTAGCCCAGCAAGGAATCTGAAAGCAGCCCATAGGCCAATGCTAGAGCGTTGTTGATCGGAATGGCAAACACGGCCGCTTCATCGGGAGTCAGCGGGTGAATCATGGAAATGCCCTTCACCACGAGTTGCGGGTTGTCCCAAAGAAGCAAGAAAAGAGCCGTGGAAGCGGTGATGCGGTAGAGCAAGCGAATCCCGGTAATCTTGATGACCGCCCTGTAACCCATCTTGGCCTTGCGCGCCTGGCTATCCACCTGCAACGCGGCGTGCATGAGTTGGCCCCAGTAATAAAGCGCCCAGATAACCCACAGGTGGTGGAAGTGAGTTACGACAGGGGTCGCCTCAGTGGCGATATTCACTTGCATTGAGTCTCCAAGTACGGCTTTTACAACATAACTTTTCGTGCTATAACGATTCTCGTCAATCGCCCGAACGGGCAACCATTGTGCCGCGCAACGCGGCGGGGAGTAGAAAATGACACCAGACATTCCGGCAGGTGCAGGCTCGGCCGCAGGAGCGGGCGGCGGTGCGGCGAGTGGAACAGGAACCGTTGCACCCCCAGCGCCTCCGAAGATCACGCCCAGCTATGAGCCACCCGTATCAGCCCCAGAGACTCCCGCTGCGCCTCCTGCGGATACTGGAGCAGAGGATAGCTTCGAATTTACCTTCGAGGGCGACGGAGAAAAGTACCGCCACGAAGAACCCGAAAAACAGACCGAGGAAATAGACCTCGGCTACGACGCTGCCAAGCCATTCGATCCCGCCATCGAAGCCGCGCTGAAAGATCATCCCGACGCGCTCAAGGCGCTCAAGCAGGGCCACTACGAATTGCGCCAGTGGAAGGGCAATGGATTCAAGACGCCGGCCGAACTCAAAGCCTTCAAGACGAAAGTTGATGACCTGGGCGGCCTCCAGCAGATCGAAACCGACGCGAAGGAATGGTCTGACACGTGGAGCAAGTTTCAGCAGGGCGATGAATCCGTGCTCGACACGTGGATAAAGGACAATCCGCAGGGCATGGTGAAGCTGTCCGGCCCGATGCTGGCGCGGCTCAACAAAGCGGCTCCGCAGGTATGGGCGAAGCACATGGGCCAGGTATTCATGCAGACGCTTCTGGCGCCGAATCAGCAAGGACGGTCCACGCTCGCGGCGTTCAATGACCTTTACAACCACGTTCCCGCGGATTCCCCGGCGCGCAAGCTGCTCGATCAGATTGCTGAAACGATCAACATGGTAGACAAGGCGGCAAAAGCGGAAGTGGGCGAAGGTGCTGGCTCCGGTCCGGCGAATGATGATCGCAAGAAGCTCGACATCGAAAAGCACACGCTGTACCTCAAGAGCGTGAACCTGCAAGCATCTCCGCTGATTGATAGCGCGGCGCGGCAAGCCATCAAGATCGCGTTCAAGGGGATGCGGCTTTCCGGCGATGCTCAAGTAGAATTGCTCAACGACATCAAAAACAGCTTCAACGCGCTCCAGAAGAAAGACGCCACGTTCCAGCAGAACGCCAACGATTTGTTGCGCTCGGGTGACACCGAGAAATTCCTGCGCGTGCTCAAGTCGGCCATCGCTCGCAATATGCCGATGGCTGCCAAGCGCGAAGCGCGGAAGTACAAAGGAATCTCAGGCGATACCGGGACGCGGCGCGCCGAGGCGCAATCGCGTACGGAGTCTCCGGCAGGGACGACGCCAGCGCCGAAAGAGATTCGCTACAACGGGCCGATGATTCAGGGCGGCCCAGATCCATCGCAAATCGACTATCCGGCGATGAGAAATAAGTATGGCAGGAAGGGCACAGAGGAACTATTGGGCCAGCGCAAATTCCTCAAAAAGGGCGGAGGGGACACCATTTACATCTGGTGATCTATGGGCAAACACATCCTGTACGGCGCGGAAGCGCGTGAAAAGATTCTCGAAGGCGTCAACAAACTTACCGATGCGGTAGCCGCTACCCTCGGGCCAGCGGGCCGAAACGCGCTGATCTTCAACAAATTCGATCTTCCGCTTTCAACCCGCGATGGCGTGACAGTCTCGAAGAACATTTCTTTCGATGACCTTGCACAAGACGCGGGCGCCCAGCTAGTCAAGCAAGCCGCCGCAAACACAGCTTCCGATGCCGGCGACGGGACGACAACTTCAACCATCCTCGCGCGCGCCATCTACCGCGAGGGCCTGAAAGCCATCACCGCGAAAGCGAACTCGGTAGCCATCAAGCGCGGCATAGATCGCGCGGTGGACTTGATCTGCCGCAAGGGAGGCGAGCTTGATAAAGTCTCGAAGCCCGTTATCGGTGATGCGATTGTTTCTGTGGCCACAATTTCTGCCAACAACGATGCAATTATCGGTGACCTCATCGCTTCCGCCATACGCAAAGCGGGCAAAGATGGGGTTATCACCGTTGAAGAAAGCAAGACCCTCGAAACGACGCTCGAAACCGTCGAGGGCATGAAGCTGAATACCGGATTCATTTCCCCGTACTTCGTAACCGATCAGGACCGACAGGAAGCGGTACTGGAAGATTGCTACGTGCTGTGCTGCGAACAGCGGCTCGGCTCGATGAAAACGGTGCTCGGAATCTTCGAGGGCATCGCCAAGTCGGGCAAGTCGCTATTCGTAATCGCGGAGGATGTGGAAGGAGAAGTTCTGCCGCTGCTGGTGGTCAACAATCTCAAAGGCGGCTTGCGCTCGTGTGCGGTGAAGGTTCCCGGCGTCGGCTCCTTCCGCAAGGAACTGCTCAACGACATTGCCGCGCTCACCGGCGGCCGCGCCATCCTGAACGACTTGGGCGACAAGCCGGAAAATGTGAAGATGGAGGATCTGGGCCGCGCCAAGAAGATCATCGTCACCAAGGCGGGCACAACGATCATCACCGACGATTCCCACAAGATGGATGTGGCGCTACGGGTCAAGGGCATCCGCACACAGTTGCAACTTGAGCAGGGCGAGTACGAGAAGGACCGTTTACAGGAGCGGCTTGCCAAGCTCACTGGAGGCGTATCCATCATCAAAGTTGGCGCGGCATCTCAGGTGGAGATGAGCGAGAAGAAAGCGCGGATTGAGGATGCGCTGTTCGCTACGCGGTGCGCGGTAGAGGAAGGCGTTGTGCCGGGCGGGGGCGTCACTCTGGCGCGGCTGGTACAGAACTTCTACGGGAGCGGCGTTGAGAGCGAAGGCATGAACATCGTCGCCACGGCTATGCAGGAACCTCTGCGCCACATCGCGCGGAACGCCGGGCAGGACGATCAGGAAGTGCTCGCCAAAGTTATCGGCTGCCCGAATTTCTCATGCGGCTACAATGCGCTGACCGATACCTACGAAGATTTGATCGAAGCTGGCGTCCTTGACCCAACGAAAGTAGTACGCATCGCCTTGCAGAATGCGGCCAGCGTAGCAGGGACGATGTTGCTCACCGAGACGCTGATTATTGAATCACCCGAAGAGAAGGCCAAGAATCGCTTGCCGGGGAGGGCATAAATGGGCGCAGGTTTCATGGTCGAATCTAGCAGACCTGTTCGCATAACCGCCGATTATGGGAATACCGATTCGGATTGGGGAATTCTCACGATAGAGTCGGATGACGAGCAATTCATACGTCTTTTGAGGGGATGCCTGACTCAAGAATCTCAACCAATTTCCAAGACGAAGTGCCGAGTACCAATTCGACCAAAGGATCAAAAATGAGCAAGGGTGATGATCTCGCATCGGGAAAGCGCAGTGCCACTTTCACGCAAGCCACAGGGCAATCGGAACTCGAACAGGATTTGAAGGTGCAGAACGCTCCCTACGTGATGGAGAAGTACGGAATCACGATGGAGCGATACCGCGAGTTGACGGGGATGGTGGCGCGGTTTGAACCATTACCGAATTTGGAGCCTATTGCGATTCACGCGGAAGAGCTTGCGGTTATGAAAACATGGGCTGAATCTCCGACCGGACGAGAAGTTCTAGAATTTGCTATCTCGCCCCAAGTCGGTTACGAAGGCGAACCCTTTGGAGAAACCATCCTTGTGCAGCGTGTCGAGCGCGAGCATTCAAGCACGCTTGTACTGCCGGATTCGCTGCGCGCCAAAAGCGACATTGGCTACGTCAAGGAAGTCGGCCCTGATGTGAGGAAAGTTCAAAAAGGAAAGCTGGTGCTCTTTGACAAGTTCGCCAGCCACGGCGCGGAGATTCGGCTGGTTGATGAAGACGGAATTGAGCGCGAATACCTGATCCTGAATGAGCGAGACGCTATTTTGGGGCTTCGGAAGATTTCGCTAGCTTCACAATCTCAGCCGGAGTCAGCCCCTTCGCCAGCAGACGGTCAAATCCCTCCTGCCGCGTGATCTTTGGACCGGCAAACTTCGAACTCGTAACCGGCGTCTGCCCCATATCCTCGCCGCTGTTGATAAGCGCCTGGCGAATGTCTACCGCCGTCAGATCATGAATCTGACGCATTAGCTCAGGATTGTCGCCTACCGCGTTCACCATATTCTCGCCCTGCACGTGCACCATCTGGCGCACGGCCTTGTTCGGGTACTTCTTGGCAAGCTCAGACACCATCGGCTCCTGTTCTCCGGCCGGCGCGGGAATGGCTTGCGGCTCAGGAGTAGGACCAGCGGCCGGGATTGTCTCGCGCAGCGGCACGTTCGGCTCCAACGGCTTCACGCCGTAAGCCTGATTCACAATGTCGGTTACGGCTTGCTTGGTCGTCTTGGGCGGCGCGGCGGCGGGATAGGCTTCGCCTGGCGCTTCCACGGTCGGACCGGCCGGTCCGGGTGCCGGGGGAAGCGTGCGATCTCCAGCGATACGCTCAGGCGTGCGCGGCGCAATGATGCCCTGTTCCGGCGAGCTTCGCAGTCCAGTAACCTCGCGCGTGCCGGCCGCGCTGGGCGGGGAGCTTTGCAGGGGCGCATAGGCCTGCGCTGCCGCAGGTCCTGCCACTGGTCCTTCCACTGGTGCGTGTGGAACTTCTGGATCAATTGCTTGGGCTGCGGCGGGGCCAGCCATAGGGACAGATACAGGACTCAATTGCGGACCAGCCTCGGGGCCAGCCACAGGAGCACGAATCGCTCCCGCTGGAAGTGCCGCAGGTCGCATCCATTCAGGAATCGGCACGCCGAGACGTTTCAATGCGGGTTCGGCTTCACTGCCGCCGTAAATCCCTCCAGCCAAACCTCCCGCGATCTTGCCTATGGTGCGCCCGACTTCGGGGTGTCCGACAAGGCTTCCCACGTCTCCACCCACTGCGCCGCCGGCCTTCTGACCGAGGTATCCTCCGGCCACGCTTCCCGCAGTTGCAAGAGGGGCTTCGATTGCGGCCACTCCCGTCATAGCCAAGGGTGCAGCGACAGCCACGCCCTCAAGTGCAGGTAAACCCTTATCGGTGATTTGTTGGCGACTCTGCGGAGTGGCATTCGCGTAAGTGCGGTAGAGAGGATTGTGACGCTGCACAATGGCAGGACCGGATGCGCGCGGAGCGGCGGGCGGAGGCGTTGGTGCAGGCTTCGCTACAGGTTCCCAATCGCCATCAGCGACGGCGGTAGAAGAAGCTGCTTGAGGGCCAGAGATAGGCTCCCAATCATTGTCCTGGGGCAATTCTCAACTCCCCTGTTTTCTTGTTGCGTTCAATGGTTTTACCGTTGTCCACCGCGTCAAGCATCTTGCGCGTATTGGCTACCGTCGAGCGATGCTGTGACACGTCCGTGGCGTCGTTCAACGCTTGTTCGCCATACTCGATTACGGCCATCTTCTGTTGACCCTTTACCTTGGCTGCATCGAGAATCTGGGCCATCTGGCCACGTTGCTCAGGAGTAAAAGTCGCATGGCCTGGATCGGTACTCCATTTGTTCAGCGCGGTTTGCAATTGCGTCCACTGCGTTGCGCCTCCGACGATGCGGGAAATCTCAGCTTCATTCATGCGCAGACCTGATCCCGCACCGCCCGCTGCGATAGAAAGGATCTCCGGCGCCAGCAAGGCATCCGCCTGCGGGGATTTGAGGTTCACATTGGTTGTGGCCGCGCTGATTTTACCCATCATGGCTTCGATGGGAACGCGTTCCTTGTCTAATTGCGTGGCATTGAACTGATAACTCCGGTCCAGCCTCGCATCAGGCTGGCGCGCCAGATTCGCGGCTGCCGTATTGGCTTCGCGCTTACTATTGGCCTGTGAAACGTCCAACGTTCCTTGACTCTTGGCCTGAGCCTCTATTGCATCGGCCTGCTTTCGCGGCGTCTGCGGCGTAACCTGAAAGTCAGCGGCTTTGTCTCCCACGGCATAGGCAATGCGCTTGTTGTACTGTTCGGCTTCCGCACCTACCGGCGCAAGTTCAGCCTGTTCGGCGGGCGTAACCGGCGCGGGAATGCGCGTTGCTCCCGCTGGAAGCGCCCCAGGGCGCGGCCCGGCGGCGGGAACTTGGGGCCCGGCCGGACCAGCCGCGGGAGCGGGAGCACCACCCGTGCCACCGCCTGCCGCCGGCTGTCCTGCTGCGGACTGCTGGGGAGGCCAAACCGGAGCTTGCCCCTCGGGAACCCATTGCGTCGAGCCATCCGGGTTCTTGTAGCGATCGAACCGCTGTTCTTGCGGAGTTCCTTGCCCCACAATCTGAATGTCGTCGGCGCCGGTCAGAAGCGTAGGCCGTCCCATCATGGCGGTTTCGGCTTCTGTCTTGGCCGTGGTCGCCTTCTCGCCTGCCAGCTTCACAGGTGCTTCCTCTTGGAGCGCAGCAGTCTGGGCCTTCTCCCCGGCGGTATGGGCTGTGGTAGCCTCGGTTTGCGCCGCGCGCGCCGCAGCCTCCCCAGGCTGATTCGCCTCTGCAATGCGTTCCTGCTCGATGGCAGGATAATCCTTGGACAATCCCTCCAGGCCCGCCCCGGCCACGCCGCCCGCCTTGGCCAGCACGCGCAGGAATGGGTTGCTGATGTTCTCGGAGCGCGCCATCAGCACGGCAAACGGATTCTGCTGCTGGACGCCCGACAGGCGATGGATTGCGGCCTCCCCAGGTGATAGCGGACCTGCGGCCACCGCGCCAGTGACGGGTGATGGTGCCGCCATAGGCGCAGTGATCGTTGGGGGATTAGCCGCAGGAGCTTGTTGGGCTGCCGACTGTATCGAAGGCGCGGGCATCGGCGTAATCGCCGCCTCGTATGCCTTGTCCTCGGGCGGTCCGTAGGGCTGCTTCTTCTCTTCCTCGGTGTCCTGTACCTGTGTGGTGTCGTCAGTCGCCATTAGATGAATGCCCCAGCCGCTGCTCCTATGCCTTTGCCGAGGCTTCCCAGACCGCCAATGATCGGCGCGATGTAATTGAGCGGATTCGACGCCTTATAAGCGTTCGTATAGTCGCCCACCGCCTGATTGCTCAGTCCCAGCGAATCCAGCGCGGCTTTCAGGTCCGTGTTTCCGATATTCTCGATGCCTGCGGCCCCTGCCTGCTGCTGCTTGAGCTTTTCCTGCAAGTTGGCCTGATCTACACCCAAAGCGTTCTTGGATTGCTGTGCGGCGCCGCTACGTGCCACAGCGTCGATTATGGAGGCCGTCGAGGATGGATTGCCCAGCCGCGAGGCCCGCAGGTTGGCTGCCTCGTTGCCCGCGCCAACCGCGCCCGATGTCGCCTCGCCGCCGGCCGTCAGCATCTCGTTTACGCCGGTCTGGCCGAATCCCTGCGGATTGGTCATCTCCTGCTGCAAAAACGGGAGAATGGTGTTCTGCTCGGCCTGGCTCTCACCGAAAAGCTGGCTATTCTGCGCGTTCGCGGTATTGATGTTCTGCTGCGCCTGCTGCGTTCCGCCCTTGTTCATCGGGACGGGCAGCGCGCGCGCCTGCTCCAGAAGCCATGCGTCAAATTCAGCGTATGTCACTTTTTCGCCCCTAAAATCCGTCCGGCGGTAATCCACATGGTCTCCCACGACTTGATCCAGCCAAGCCGCTCAAGCCGCTTCCAGAAACGGCAAAATTGCGGGTCGATGTTGCAAAACGCGCGTTCGTGTCCCTTGGCGCGGCAATCCTCGGCCACAGGGCGGTGCAAACTGGCCATGAGCTTCACGCGGCGGTGCGGGCTGCCCCATTCGGGATCTATGATTGCGACGATCTCGGGAATCTGCATCGCCCCGGTCCACAGCACGATTTTGCCGCCTTCCAGGGCCACCCAAGACGAAATCAGATGCTCGCTGCGCAGATCGGGGAAATCGAACCCGTAACCGGCCTGTTCCCACAGCTCGCGGATCGCGGGAATGTCCTTTTTCGTTGTTCTGCGCCATTTCATCAATATAACTTTATTTGCCCTTTTGGGCCGCCAGCAGCGCGGCAATCTTGGATTCCAGCAGCGCGATTCTCTGATCGTGACTCGTGACGGTGTTTTGCACCGCGTCGAAATCCTCTGCGACCAGATGGCCCTTCACCGGGTCTTTTGTGGTGCGCAGGTAATTCTGATTGCGATAGGGAATTGATCCGGTTGACATAGATCCTCAGTATCCGAAAACGGTCCCGCGCAAGGGGAAGATCATCTCGCGCCGTCCGCTCACAATGAAATGCGTCACAGCCATTGCCTGGGCGATTCCCTCGGTCGCCACCGGCTGCACCTTCCACGCCACGCGGTTACCCCGGATGATCGGATGCCATTCGATGTCGAAATTCGGGTCCGTCAGCGAAAGCGGCACGGCGGGCAACGGCAGCAAGCCGCCCTTGATCGAATTGGCGGGCTGCACAAGCGAATCAATCAGCGGCGTGATCTTGAGCGAACCTACGCCGGTCGCATGGACCGCCAGATAGTTGAACAGCTTGCGGTGCAGCGAGAGCAACGGGTTTTGCTCCACGTCGGGCGAGAAGAAGAAGTACGTCACGTAATAGCTGTTGATCTTGCCGTAGTCGTCATCGGTGCAATTCCACGTCTCCGATTGCGGACTGGTTGGCGGGTAATTCGTCGTGTCAAACGTGTACAGATTTCCGAATCCGGCCGTCCCCGGCGCCAGGCCATTGCCCCCACCCACAACCAGCGTGCGCGCGAGGCCGTTGGGAAGCTGCCGCGTGCACATATCGGCGCAATTGATGGGCAACTGCCACGGCGACCAGCGCCGCCCCAAGTCGGTGCAGATCATGCGACCCGAAAACTGCGAGACGTGAATCGGATCAGGCACGTTGAACGCGGCGTCCGCAAGCCGATAGCTCATCTGGAGCATCACGTTGGGAGTTGCCGCGCTGCCAGTCGGAATTCCGAAATAGATGGCGCGATTTACCGGGTCATTCTTGACCCACATGGTTGTCTGCGCGTTCCAGTTGATGGATTCCCAAGTGGGCGCAAGTTCCTGCGTGATCTTCTTGCAGCTTGGATCGCCGTTGAATCCGCGCCCGCCGTAGCGGCCCGCCCAATAGGCGATATCCTCGGTGGTTTCAATCGCATTCGGCCCCGAACACCCGCATGCCGACGCATAGCGAATCACCGGCCAATCTACCGGCTCCTGTCCGTTGTTCTGCGACTGGAACAGGCCAATATCCGAGAGGATGTACAGGTAGCCGCGCTGCTCGAATGTCGCCGTCAGCGATTCGGCGGGATCTACCGAAAGAATTCCGGTGATCGAATCGTATCCAAACGGATTCTGAAAATAGCTCAGGCGCATCTGATCGAACGATACGGGCTGATTGGTGTAAATCACTTCCAGTTCGTCAACGGTGACGGTAAAGCCCGAAGCGCCCACCGGGATATTCGAGCCGTAGAGCCGCAAGACCGCATCGGACGGAATGCTCGCGGGCATGACGTTGGAAAGTTCCGCGGCCTGCCACGTCTTTCCCGTGCTCGCCATATTGACTACCGGGAAACTGGAAGAGGCGAGCACGCCTTGCGATGGCGAGAAAATATCCACAATCACCGCGCCGCCCGGCGCGCTACCGGTGTAGCCAGCCTGGAAACGAATCGTATATTGCGTCGAAGGTTTGAGGATCTGCGCGCCGTAGGCGTCGGTCACGCATCCTTGCTGAATCAGGCAGTTGAATCCTCCCTGGAGCACGTAGGAGAATCCAAAATAAGGCGATTCGGACGGATACCCGGTCAAGCTGCCTTTGCCATCACCTTGCGAAGCGTCCCAGCCCGGCGGCAGCGCGGTAGACGTGCTGATTACCGTGAACGGGTAGGTATTTGACGTTCCCGTATACGTCGCGTTGAGTGTGAGCGTATTCGCGTCCACCACGCCGGAAACGGTGAAGATCGCCCCGGCAATGATGATCTCGGCGCCAACCCATCCGGCCGAAAACTTCTGCCCCGATACCCACGTCGCCGTCGAACTTCCGTTGGTGACCGCAAGCGCCCCGGCTGGCGCAATGAAGCCGCCATCGAATCCCATATTGACGAAGTTTTTTACGTTGTTGATCTCGCCCCACCAACCGAGCCGCCCCTGATACTCGATCACGCCCAGACACGGTGCGAGTACGACCTGGTTGAACAGATTATTTCCGGCAATGTCGATTTGCGTTGCCGATACCAGTTGCGTATCGGAGAAGTCGAGCACCTGTGAAGTCGTCACGTTGTCGTCAATGATGGTCCCGGTTGCGGTCACCGGAGCCGACGCGCCCACCTGCGGAACCGTCACCGGCGAAATGTAATAGAAATTGGCACCGTTGGCCGGCGTAAACGCGATAATGCGCTGCGCGGTGCCGGGAGGGCCAATCGGGATATTCGATGCCTGAATCAAGCTCGTGCCGCCCGACACGGCCAGGCTCACAGGAACCGATGGCGCGGTAATCGCTCCGTCCAAGGACTTGAACATCACCACGGCGCTGCGCGGCCCTGCTGCTGCCTGCGCTTGCACACGCGCCAGAGGCGCATTCGGCAATCCTCCAACGAGCGCATAATCGGGGCCAAGCTGGAAGAATTGAAAGAACCATCCGGCAATGGGATCGAATCCGACGTTTGTGATCTGCGCCGCATTTCCGTAGGTGCCGAATTGCGGACTCCACGTCTGATAGACGCCTCCATTAGCGTTTGTGCTGATCGGCGTCGTATTCAGCGTGTCGAATGTGAAAGTGGTAGTGCCGCTGGTGGCTGAAATGACTTGCTTAACGGTGATGTAGCCAGCCGTGAAGAAATTGATCGTCAAATCGAACGTGCCGCTAGTTCCCGAGATCACGCCAACGGTCAAGGTGATGACGCCCGTTGATTGCACCGAGGCGACGATGTAGTTATTGCCCGAAAAGGTGAGCGGTTGCCCAACCCAACTTTGATCGGCTGGCGGACCTCCGGTAATAATCAACGTGGGATCGCCAACGGTCGCCGTGGCCGTTCCGGTGATAATTTCCGCGCTCATGTCTACATAGAGGCTTGCGCCAACAGGTAGATTCGTGAGCTGCGTCCCGATAGTGATGGTCACAAGCCCGTTGCTGTCGCGGGAAAAGGAAGCCACTTCCCAAGAATCGCCGTTGAGCAATGAGTTATCGGCATTCAGAACGGAAATCCAGAAGCCAGGATCAAGAAATGCCGAATCGGGAAGCGTGGGGCCAATATAGGCGGTGACGAAGTTGTTATGGCGCACCATGTAATTGCCGCCTCCGGAGGAAACGGTACCGGTAGCGAACATGCTGGCCAGCGAAATGCTCACGAATTCGGATGTGGTGAAGTCGATTATGAATTTGTCGCCGTCAATCTCCGAAATGTTCCCGCTGATATTGGCTACGTCCGATCCGGCCCCCACGAATCCAGTCACGGTGATGATCGAACCGATCCAGTCCACCGGAACTTCAGTCATGCAGGTATAGGTAAGCTGGGTCCAGTAATTCGTTGGCGGCGTTGGCGGCGTTGCCGGAGTCAGCATCAAGCCGATGGTGATGCCGCCAGCAACTAGGATTCTCCTGGTACTCCAGGTCGGCGTAAATGTTCCTGTCGCGCTGACCTGCTCCAATGCCGTCGAAATCAGATACAGCGCGCCAATCGGATCGGTTGAGCTTCCGTTTGTAATGCTGGTAAAGGAATCAGGCGGCCCCAGCGAGGGATGAGAGGTCGGCGGTCCGGCTTGGCTGAATGCAAAGGTAAAGATCCAGTCGTTCGCATTGGCCGTGCTGATCGTTCCGGTGTTGAATGTCCCGGTAGGCTCCCCGATGGTCTGCGCCCCGAATGCCGCTGTACCGCTTTGGTCGATCGGCAATCCAGAAGCAAGCCCGGTCATGTCGTGACACGCAATCGTGCATGCTTGGCCGCCTGGGCCGCCCGCTACCGCTGTTTGCACGTTTACGGTCACGCGCCCACCGGCAACGCTGGTTGCCAGATAAACGAACAAGTCAATCCCGGTCCCGCTCACGCCTCCAACGCTGGAAATGAGCTGATAGGTGCTCCCGATATTGTCGGAGACCGATACGAGGCTGGATTGCTCCAGTGCGATGCAAACCAGAATTCCGTCTCCGGCCCCAACGGCAAGTGGAAAGGAAAACGTAGTCGAAGTCGCAGGGTAATTGCTCGATGCGACTC
>Ga0070741_10002806_pt1 | contig 45345 bp, 39 predicted proteins | sample Coa_R1_4_FD_66440 | JGI IMG/M metagenome (GOLD analysis project Ga0070741, IMG submission 66440) | Surface soil microbial communities from Centralia Pennsylvania, which are recovering from an underground coalmine fire - Coalmine... | ecosystem: Environmental > Terrestrial > Soil > Unclassified ... | reverse complement strand
CGCGACGGTCGAGCGAACCGACCTCCGGCGGATGGATGTCGTCCTCGGTCGCCTCGACGACGCCGGGTGCGATCTCGGGCGAGTCGCGGAGGCGCTCGGTCAGGCCGTACACCAGCTCGCTCCGCGGAGAACGGAACCGATCCCCCACCGCCTCGACGGTCTCGGGGGAGGGTGGATCGAGCGCGACTTCGAGCGTCCGTCGGGTGAGAAACCGGACCGTGACCGTGGCGGGCAGGTCTTCGTCCGTGTCGACGGTGAGCCGCACGCCGTCGGCGAGCGTCGCGACGCCGCGCACCGCGCCGAGCGCGTGTCGCACGCCGGCGCGGTCGTAGAAGAGTCCGCCCGTGCGCTCCTCGGCCGTGAACAGCCGCCGCGCGCGATCGCGGAGCTGAAGGCGATGGCGCGCGAGCCGGATCGTGGCGACGGCGGCGCCCGTCTCGACGCGGACGGCGCTCCGGACGCGGGTGACGCTGACGTCCGCCGGCTCGACGGCGTGGCTCCGAGCGGCGGCGACGACGAGCGCGACGGCGACGAGCAGGCGCATCGCTGCGAGCACTAAGTCGCGCGCGCGAACGCCGTCAAGCCGTGGCGGGTGACGGTAGCGCCTGTGCCATGGCGGCAGGACGGTGCGCGGGCGGGACGGGGTCCGGCGTGCGGCTGCTCGTCATTCGACGACCTTCCCGGGGCCGATGACGTACTTTGCGGGCCGGCGCTTCCCGTACCGGATGAGCCGCACCAGCCCGGGGATCTGGTCGCGCACGCTCTCGTTCGTGTCGTGCACGAGCTTGTGCAGGGCACCGCGCGCCTTGCTTTCGAGCCGCAGGTGCGTGCGCAGCGCCTCGACCGTCGCGTGCTCGGGGTCCTTCAACAGCTGCCGCACGAGTCGACAGCGTGCCGCGGTGAGCTGAGCTTCACCCGCCTCGTGGACGAGACGCCCGGTGCCGTCCCGCCCCACGATCAGCTCGATCTCCGCGTCCGCGACCGGACGCACCGTCGGACCCGCACCCGCGACGGCGACGGCCTCGACCCGAAAGTGGAACTCGGGCTCGTTCACGAACTTCTCGAGGCGCTCCGGGCCGCCGACGTTGATCCGGACGCAGATCTCGAGAGACTCCGACGGCCGGAGGCCATCGCGCCACGGCGCGAGCGCCTCGGCCTGGGCCAAGAGGTCGCGGCGACGCGCGTCGTCGGTCATGACCAACGTCAAGCCCAGCGTGCCGAGCGTGCTGAGACCGGCGAAGGCGATCACGCGACGGACGCGATTGCCTTCGCGGATCGTCCGGAAGAGCAGGAGCCCGTAGTCGAGGTCGCAACGCCGGTGCTCCTCGGGCGACACCTCCAGCTCCCGGCGCTGAAACCGCCGCCCGCCGTACCAGACCGAGTTGCTCGTCGTGCCGTCGCTCTTGTCGCGGAACTCGCCCACCATGTCGCGCTCGAGGAGGTTCGCAATCGGGCTGAGGCTCTTCGTCCAGAAGGGCTTGGGACGGCCGAGGAAGAGGACGTCGGTGTCGTCGAGGTGCAGATCGTCGTTCCCGGGCGCCCACGCCCGCACGTACTGGTACGTGACGTCGGAACGCTCGTGCAGCCGTTCCTTCACGGCCATGAGCGCGAAGGCGTCGCGGGCCCGGAGCTCACCGTCGATCAAGCTGCAGACGAGCCACTGACGCCCCGGCCGCGTCTGCATGACGTCGCGCCAGAACGTGTCGAGGAAGCCGTACCTGGGTCGGAAACCGTAATCCTGGAATCCGCCACCCCGCCCTTCCCCGCATCCGGTAAGGGGCGCTTCCATGCGGTAAGTCTCCTTCTCCGCTTACTGGCGGTTCTGGTGTGAGTGATTGAGGAATTACGAGAAAGTCACGAGCGTTCCAGAACTTATCGACAGGCCGTGGATAACTCCATCCAAGTGTTAGCCGGTAATGGCTGCCTTAACGCTGACGCAATGTCCCTGTCAAGGCAAAAATCGCGGCAAACTGACCTGGGGCCCGCGCCGGGCCCCGATCCCGGCGCGGGCATCGCGCGTGGTGCGTTCGCCAGCGCGCTTCGCCGCGGGCCGGTAAGACGGAGGTCACGGACGGAAGCCTTCCCCAGAAAGTACATTTACTAGCCCGTCTAGTAGCTGGTAGAGGTGCGCGTCATGCGGCTTTGGCGCGAGACCCCGACCGGCTGGTCGGCCGTGGCGGTCGACGGGCCACTCTCCGTCGGCTGCGCGACGATCGTGCCGTTCGTCGCGGCCGGGTCCGCGGGTGCCGTGCTGATCGTCGCCCCCGGCGCGGCGGTCACCCGGAACGGTGCGGTGCCGCTCGGCGCGGCCGTCCTCGCGGCGCGCGACGAGATCGTGATCGGGAACGATCGGCTCGTCTTCTGGCCGTACGCGCCGGGCGAACCGGGGCTGTTCGACGGCCCCGGGGGCGAGCGGTGCGCGCGATGCGCGACGGCGCTCGTGGCCACGGACGTCTGTATCCGCTGTCCCGCGTGCCGCGCCCACCACCACGCGACCGACGGCCTGCCGTGCTGGACGTACGACGAGCGCTGTGGTGCCTGCGGGCGGCTGCGGAGCGAATTCGCCTGGGCACCTGGGGACGGCGATGCGGCCTGCTGACGAGCGTCTTGCGGCGAGCCCGGACCTCGACCGGTGGGCGCTCACGCGCCTGCAGGCCGCAGAGGTCGCGGTGGTCGGCGTCGGCATGCTCGGCGGCGCGGCCGCGCTCCACCTCGCGCTCCTCGGGGTGAAGCTCGTCCTGATCGATGCCGGAACCGTCGAAGACGTGAACCTGGGAAACCAGATGCTTCCCGCCACGGGTCTCGGCGAGCCGAAGAGCGTCGTCCGTGCGCGTCAGATCGCGGAGCTCAACCCGGAGTGCCGCGCTCGCGCGATTGCGCGTCGGATCGAGGATATCGGCCTCGCGGCTCTGCGGGGCGCCGGGCTCCTCGTCTCGGGACTCGACGGGCGCGCCGGCCGCACGCGGGTGAACGAGATCGCGTCGCTGCTCGGCATCCCGTGGGTCGACATGGCGGTCGACGGCAGTGGGCGGTCCCTCCGCGGGACCATCACCTGCTACGACCCGCGGCGCCCCGATTCGCCCTGCTACCTCTGCTCGTATGGCGCGCGTGATCTCGGCGCGATCTTTGCCGAAGGACGCCCGACCGGATGCCCGAGCTGGCGACGGCGGGCCCCCCGCGTCACACCGCCGACGCTGCAGGCATCGGCCTTCGGGGGCGTGATCGCGGGCTTCGCAGCGCTCTTCTCCACGCAGATCCTTCTCGACCGCGCCGATCGGCTCGTCGGGCGACAGCTCGTCGTGACCGCCTCGGACGAGCCGCGCGTCCGCGTCATCACCCGCACGCGTGCGGCAGACTGCGCCGGACCCCACTCGGACGCCGTACCGCTCGCGTTTTCCGCGGCCACGACGATCGCGGATCTCGTCCGCAGTGCATCGCTCGACCTCGGGGCATCGCCGACCGCGATCGTCTTCCACGGTCGCACGCTCGTCCGGGACCTTCTGTGCGCCCGGTGCGACGGCCGTCGACCGCTCGTCCGCCTCGCGGACGCCTGCACCGAGGACGATCTCCGCTGCGGGTGCGGGGCCGAGATGGCCCCGGTCGCGTTGACGGATCGTCTCACCGACGAGGCCCTCGCCGCGGTGGCGTCGTGGGAGGAGATCGGGCTCCCGGCCGCCGACGTCGTGACCGTCACCGCGAGCGAGCGGCGTGGACGTTACGTCGTGAACGAGGGACGCATACCATGACGGTCGACGCGGTGTACGAGGCGTTTCTCCGAACCGCGGCGACCGACGCCGCGGCCTGCGTCGCCGCGAGCGACGTCTTGGCGCTGGAGCCGCGTCCCGCGGCCGTACCGGACACGTACGACGGCCGGCTCGTCGACGTCCCGCATCTCCAGCGTGCGGCCGCTGGAATCGTGCACGTCTCCGCCGATCCCGTGCTCTTCACGCTGCGCTTCCCCCTCGATTACTGCCGCTCCACGGATCTCGGACTCCAGTTCCGCGTCGCGTCGCTGCGGACGCCGCTGTTCCATCCGAACGTGCGGGGCGGAATGGTGTGTCTCGGCCCGTACTTCCGGCCGGGAACGCGGCTCCGCCCGCTCCTCGAACAGATCTTCGGCATCGTGTGTGGCCGCGTGCGGGCGACCGATCACGCCTTCGACGCCGAGGCGGCGGTGTATTACCTCGCGCATCCCGAGCAGGTCCGCGACCTCCGTTCGCCGTCGCTCTGGCGCCGCCCCGTTGCTGCGGGGCGGTGGGTCGAGGTTCTCACGTGACGCTGCCGATGCCCGCATCGCTCGAGGCACGGACGGCGCTCACGACGCGGCTCCGCCGGGCGCCCCGTCTCGTCGAGCTCGACGCCGGCCCGTTGTCGCTCACACGGGCGCTCGCCGCGCTCGCGCATCAGAGCGGTCTCGCGGTGCCCGCCAAGCTCGTCGCCACGGCCGCCGGGGATGCCGGCATGCTGATCGAGATTACCGGTGGCCCGGACGACGCGTCACGCGCGTACCTCGCCCTCGAAGCCGCGCTCGCCTGGATCGACGGGCGTGACGGCAGGCCGATGATCCCCGGGGAGCCGGCCGCCCTGGAGGAGGCGCTGCGGGCAGTGGGGTGGTCGTCGGAGTCCGTCGGACGCGGAAGGCTCCGGCTGCACGTGCCGGCGGAGGTCACGTCGATGCGCGTCGTCGTCGAACCGCTCGCGGACGGCGCGGTCGTCGTCTCGACACCGCCGACGCCGGTTCGTGTCGCGGGCGCGCGCGCGGCACGTGCGGTGCGCCTCTTCACGCTCGAGGCGAATGCCCGTCTGCGGCTCGTCCGTCTCGGTGCGAAGGAGGAGCGCGACGGCATGCTCGTCGTCCAACGCGACGTCGTGCTGGCGGACGGCACGGACCTCACGCGATGGATCGTCGAGGCCGTGCATGCGCTCGCCGTCGCGCACGCCCTCACCGCCGGTGCGCTTCGTGCGCTCGGTACCGATTCCGTGGCGGACGCCTATCTCGCGTTCCGCGAACGTTGGAGCTGAACGGCCGGCGGAAGCCGGCAAGGAGGAAAACATGGAGCAGGCTGTCGCGATCGAACGTCCCGACCTCGTCACGCTGACCGTCACCGACTGGGACCGCACCCGCCGCGCGCATCTCGAGGACGTGCCGAGCAGCGCCACCGTCGCGGAGGTTCTCGACGAGGTCCGCCGCGTGATGGAGCTCGCCCCGGAGACCTCGTACCAGCTCGTGCTGGACGGTCGGCAGCTGAACCAGATGGAGATGCTGTCCGAGGCCGGTGTCGGGTCGGGATCGGTCATGGAGATCCTGCCCGAGGTGCACGCGGGGTGACGCGTGCCGGGGAGGGGCCCTCGAGCCCCTCCCCGTCGGGCTCGACGGCGATGGCCTACGACTTCCGGGTCGAAATTTTGCGTGACGGCACGAGGCTGAGCGCGGTCGGCGTGACGCTCGCGCCGTGCTTCGAGGACGTCCGCTTTCGCGCCGTGCTCGAGGGCCGGCTGCCCAACGACGGGACCGTGCCCGAGCTCGCGACCGAGCCGGTCTGGGACGAGGACGGCCCGCCTGCGGTCGCGGGAGTGCGCGTGTGCGGCGCGGACCACGGCGAGAGCACGTACGGACGAGAGGTGTTCGCGACGCGCGCTCGGGCGGCGATCGTCGAACTGCTGCGCAGGCACGAGATCTCGCGCGACGATACGCTCGCGTGGCGGGTGGTCGCGACGCCACGGACGACGGGTCCGCGTTTCCGCACACGGCCGTCGCGACGGCCGTATCCTTTTCGCGCGGGCACCGTCCCGGACGCTCGGCGCGGGACGCTGCGCATCGTCGTCGAAGAGGAACTCGTTCGGAAGATCCGTGCGGCGGTCGTTGCCTCGCCGGGCGTGGAGTGCGCGGGTCTCTTGACCGGGCAGCTCGTCCACGATCGCGAGTGCGAGGCGGCGGCCCTCGTCGTGAACGATCACTTCGCGCTCCCCCCGGGTCCTGGGGGAGCGTCCGGCGTGCACTGGAGCTTCGGCTCCGTGACGTTCGCGGCCGCGCGGCGCTCGCTCGAGGCGTCCGGAGCGGAATGCGTCGGTTGGTTCCACTCGCATCCGCCCTGCGAGCGCTGCCACGAGAACCCCGCATGCCGCGCCGACCTGGTCTTCCTGAGCCGGGACGATGTCGAAGTGCACACGGCGGTTTTCCCGGCGGCATACATGGTCGCACTCGTCGCCGGGAAGGTGGCGGAACGGCCGGCGTGCGACCCGGGGATGCGGCTGTTCGCGTGGTCGGGAGGCGGTCTCACCGACGTGGCACTCACACCGGACCGGGGGACGGCGTGAGACGCAGAGGAGAGCGAGCGATGTCGACCGACGAGTACCAGAAGCTCCTGCAAGGCGACGAGCTGCCGCCCGAGGTCGAGCGCGCACTCATCGACCAGATCGCGGTCACGTCGCCGAAGACGCTGCCGAGCGTCTGCCAGATGTACGCGATCAACTGCCGACGGCTGCGCGCGGACGTCCGTGCGGCGCGCGAGGCGTGCACGAGGGCGCAGACTGCTCTGGCGCAGGCGCTGGAACCGCCGTGGTACCCCGCCGACGTCCTCGCCGTGCGTCGCGATGGACGACTCGAGGTCGTGCTCGGCGGCCGCCGTCAGATCGTGCCGGTCGCGGGTGATCTCGACATCGCGACGGTGCGACCCGGAGACGAGGTGCTGCTCGCGCGGGAGCAGAACGCCGCCGTCGCGCGCGGCGACACGGCGTCGCGTGCAGGGCAGGTCGGGGTCGTGACCGAAGTCGCGGGCGGGCGGGCGGTCTTGCGTGGGGTCGCCGACGAAGAGCTGGTCGCCGCGTGCGCTCCGGAGCTCTTCGAACGGCTTCAGGCGGGCGACCGCGTGCTCTACCGGCGGGAGAGCCAGCTGATTCTGGAGCGGCTGGGGACGCACCGCGAGAGCCGGTGGCTCCTGGAGCGTACCCCCGAGACGACGTTCGCCGACGTGGGCGGCCTCGAGCAGCTCGTCGCGGAGCTGCGGCGCGACCTGGACCTACACCTCGGGCACCCGGACGTCGTGCGACGATACCGGCTCCGGCTCGTGAAGGGCATGACCCTGGTGGGCCCGCCCGGCAACGGCAAGACGATGCTCGCGCGTGCCGTCGCAAACTACCTGGCCCGGCATCACGGGGGTGCCCGGTTCATCGCGGTGCCGCCGGGGGCGCTGCGCGGCATGTACTACGGCGAGACCGAGCGGAACATTCGCGAGCTGTTTCTGGCGGCTCGCCGGACGCCGGGACTCGTCGTCGTCTTCCTCGACGAGCTCGACACGTTCGGTGCGCGCGGCGTCGGCATCGGTCAGGACATCGACGGCCGCGTGCTCGGCACGCTCCTCGCCGAGATCGACGGTCTCGATCCAACGGTGAACGTGCTCTGCATCGCGGCGACGAACCGGCTCGATCTCTGCGACGCCGCGCTCCTTCGGCCCGAGCGTCTCGGTGGTCTCGTGTATCGCGTGACGCGCCCCTCACGCACGGGCGCGCGTGAGATCCTCGCGCGCTACCTCACGGCGGAGCTCCCGTACTGGCCGGCGGGAGACGGCGCGGGGCGCGCCGCGCAGGCGGTCGAGGCAGCGCTCGGGCACCTGTACGCCGCCGAGGGCGGAGCGGGCATCCTCGCCGTCGCGACGATCGCGAACGGCGCACGGCGAGAGATCCGCGCGCCGGCGCTGGTGAGCGGTGCGCTGCTCGCGGGCGCCGTGGAACGCGCCAAGCACGCCGCCGCCTGGCGCGAGCTCGAGGGCGGCGCCGGGCTCAGCGTCGAGGACGTTCTCACCGCGCTCGACGTCTCGCTCGCGGCCGAGGTCGAGAAGATCCGCGAGCCGGCCGCCGCCCGCCGGGTGCTCGACGTCTCCGGTGCCGAGGAGATCGTCCGCATCGAAGTGCCGGCGGTCCGCCGTCCCGCGGCCTACCACTATCTGCGTGCCGTACACGCCTGAAGACGAAAGGAGACTTCCGATGGAACGCACCCGCCACCGCCGTGACGACGATCGAGACGATTTCTTGGCGCCTTCCCCGAGGGGCGTCGAAGGGCTGCCGGAGCCGGAGCCCCGCACCGTGCAGATCATCTGGGGTCCGCTGATCGAGAACCTCGCGCTCGCGGGGATGACGGTCGCCGAGGCACGCACGCTCCTTCGCGCACCGTTCAACCTCGCACCGCACGCGGCGACGCTCGTGAACGGATCTCCCGTGGGCGCCGACCATCGGCTCGTGGCCGGCGAGAGCCTCGAGTTCCGGCGCGAGTTCGGCGAGAAGGGCGGGACGGCGACATGACCGAGGTGGAGGTCCACGTCGCCGGCAAGCAGCTCGCCGTCCGTCAGGGGCCGGAAACCATGTTCACGCGGAGCGTGGCGGAGGCGATGATCGAGGTCGCGTGCGCGCTCGATCGTCCGCCGGCCTGTGGCGTGCTGCCCGATGGCGTGCGCGTGTGGCGGGAGCGGGGCGACGCCGTCGCGGTCGCGGTCGAGGTCCCACCGCATGCCCGGACGGTCCGCTGGCTCACCGACGATTCGCCGGCGTCGTTCGGGCGCGGCGCGCGCTACGGCCGCTTCTACCTCGCCTTTCCGTACGTCGTGCTGCTGCTCGTCTTCCGGCGCGGCGCGCTGACCGGGCAGCAGCAGCTCTATTACCGGCGGGCGCCGCTCGTCGACGGCGAGGACCTCCTGCTGCCGGCCGCGTACAACGTGGCCGCCGGCTACGGCCTCAAGTGTTGGCTGTGTCTCGCCTCGATGTCCGACGTGGCGCCGCTGTCGTGGTCGGCGAAGGTGCGCTCGGTCGTCGACCACACCCTCACGGCGGCCTGGAACAAGAGCTCCGACGAGCACGAGGGGAATTCTCTGTACTCGACGCTGCGCCGGCTCGATCCGCGAATTGCGACGCCGCACGCCTGGGAGGAGGCGACGCGGCGGAATCCGCGCTTCGTGCTCGACATCGAGTGGCCCGCGGCGAACACGACCGTCGCGGCCGAGCTCGGCGCGATGCTCGACCGGGTCGTCACCCCCGCGCGCGTCGCGACGGCGAGCGATCTCGCCGGATTGCTCGCGCGAACCGGACGCGGCGGCCGGCGCTGATGTTCCCGATCGTCGTCAAGCGTCCGACGTACGTCGAGCCCGCGGCCGGCGTGTACTACCTGGTGGCGGAGAACGGGGTGTTCCAGGTGCGCGACACGCCGCTCTATCGCGGCGTCACCCGGGTCACCGGCGGCGTGCCGGGTCTCCTTCCCGAACACGAGCACCTGCGCCTCAAATTCCCGCGCCTGCCGCGAGCCGTGATCGAGGACGTGATCGCGCTCTTCGAGGAGGCGTATCGCCGCTGGCGCGGCGAGGCGATGGTCTTCGTGTTCTATCGCGCCGAGACGCGCGAGTTCCGCGTCGACGTTCCCGTGCAAACGTTGCCCGCCCGGAAGACGTCGGAGGGCCGGTGGCTGGCCGACCTGGCGGTGCGGTATGGCGACGCCGCCCGCCCGTCGGGGTTCGTCCAGCTCGGGACGGCACACAGCCACGCGGAGCTTTCGGCCTCCGCGAGCGGCATCGACTGCGCCGACGAGCGGTACGAGGATGGCCTGCACATCGTCTTCGGAAGCTTCGCCGCCGGCGAGCTCAGCGTCTCGGCAGCGTTCGTCGCGAACGGCGTGCGCTTTCTCGTCGATCCGGCGGACGTCCTGGAGCCGTACCGTCGACCCGCGCGCGCGGCGCGCCCGGAGTGGATCGCGCGGGTGCGGCCGCAGCTCGTGAACGAGGGAAAGGAGGGGCATGGCCATGGCCAAGGTCCGCGGCGTGCGGGGTAGCGACGGACGCTACGTCCTCATCGGGCTCGGCGGCATCGGATCGAACGTGCTTCGCGGCCTCGTGCCCTTCCTCTACTCGGTCGGCCGCCCGGCGACGGTGCTCGCCGTCGACGGCGATGCGTTCGAGGAACGAAACCGCGGCCGGATGATCTTCCCGCGGCCGGGCCCGAAGGCGAACGTGCTGGCGGAGGAGCTCGGCCCGCTCTACGGGGATCGGGTGACGATCCTTCCCGTCCCGCGCTACGTGACGGCGCGAAACGCGGTGGGCCTGATCGCCGAGCGCGACGTCGTGTTCTGCCAGCCCGACAACCACTTCACGCGGCGGCTCGTCGAGCGCCGATGCCGGCGCCTTCGCGACGTCACGCTCATCACCGGTGGGAACGACGGCGTGGAAGACGACAAGGCGGGTACGTATGGCAGCGTGCACGTCTACATCCGCACGCGAGGACGCGATGTCACGGCGCCGCCGAGCCGACACCATCCGGAGATCGGGCGACCGAAAGATCGGCCGCCGACGGCACGCGGGTGCAGCGCAGCGGTGGCCGCGGGCGCGGCGCAGCTCCTCGTCACGAACCTCGCGGTGGCGTCGGCGATGCTGGGCGCGTTCCACGCGTGGCGGTCGGGGGGGCTCACATACGAGGACCTCGCCCTGGACGTGCTTCTCGGACGGATGGCGCCGGTGCGTGCGATCGGTGGCCGTCCGCCCGGCGTCGCGGCGGCGGCCCGCTGAGCCGCGGTCTGATTCGCAGCGCGCGAGCAGCTGCGCACCGCTCGGATCGCGGACCTCGCGAGCACGGCGAGTCGTTGCGCCCGGCGCGTGCCGCACAGTAGTCTTCGTCGACCATGGATCTCGGGCTCGCCGGAGCGGCCGCCGTCGTCACGGGCGGGTCGAAGGGCATGGGACGCGCCACCGCGCGCTGCCTCGCCGACGACGGCGCCCGCGTCTGCGTCTTCGCGCGCGGTCGCGGCGCGCTCGACGAAACCGTCGAGATGCTCGCGGCGGCGGGCAGCCCGGACGCGTTCGGCCTTTCCGTCGATCTCGAGCGCGCCGATTCGATCGAGGCGGCGTTTCGCGCCGTCGGCGAGCGCTGGGGCGAGCTCAACTGCCTCGTGAACACCGTCGGGCCGCACGCGGGTCACTTCTTCGAGCTCAGCGACGACGACTTCTTCGCGCACTTCAACCTCGGGACGATGGCCGCGGTGCGGTGCATCCGGGCGGCGCTTCCCCTCATGCGGAAGGCGACGTGGGCGCGCATCGTCAACGTCTCGGCCCACTCGACGAAGCGCCAGGCGCCGGGGTTGGTGTCGTACACGGCGGCCAAGTCGGCGCTCACGAGCATCTCGAAGAACCTCGCTCGAACGCTCGCGCCGGAGAACATCCTCGTGAACACGGTGAGCCCGGGGACCTTTCTGTCGGCGGCGTTCACCGAGAACCTGCGGCCGATCCTGTCGGCGAAGGGCATCGATCCCGAGGATCCGGTCGCGGTGAACCAATGGATCGCGGAGGAGTATGCCTCGGGGGCCGACCTCGGGCGCTCGGGTCGCGTCGAGGAGATCGGGTGCGTGATCGCGTTCCTCGCGTCGCGACGGAACAGCTACATGACGGGCGCGAACGTCAACGTCGACGGCGGCTCCGACTTCTGCTGATGGCGCCCGGCGCCGGCCGGTGACGGCGCTCAGCTGCCGAAGTCGACCGGCAGGTTTTGGGGACGCCGGAAGAACATCACCCGCTGCCACTCGATGAGATCGGCACGTGGGTGGGCGCCGGGGGGCAGGAAGTCGAGGGCCGCCTCGACCATGCCGCGCATCTCCGCCTGCGCGAGATGGACGCCGAGGCAGTAGTGGGGGCCGTGGCCGAAGATGACCATGTCGGCGTTGTCGCGCTCGATGTCGAAGCGGTCGGGGTCCGGAAACACGCTGGGGTCGCGATGCGCGCCCGCGAACGACAGGAGCAACAACTGCCCCTTGCGAATCTGCTTGCCGCGGAGCTCGAAGTCACGGACGGCGTAGCGGGGCAGCCCGAAGCCACCGCCGAATCCGAAGCGGAGGATCTCGGTCACCGCGTTCGGCACGAGCGCGCGGTTGCGGCGCAGGTGCGCGAGTAGCTCGGGCGCCTCGAGCAGCGTCATCGTCATGAGCAGCCCGCCGATGGCGGTGGTCTCGCTGCCGGCGCCGAGGAGTGCGGCGATGAGGACGACGATCTCGTCGTCGCTCATGGCGTCGCCGCGATCACGGGCCCGCACCAGGTCGGTGATCATGTCCTCGCGCGGCTCGCGCCGGCGGTCGTGGGCGACCTTCCGGACCCACTCGGCGAGCTCGGCGAACGCTTCGCCGGCACGCTCCCGCGCCGCCGGATCGCCGAAGGTGAAGAAGCCGCGGATGGTCGTCTGCGCGAGCTCGCGGAAGCGGACCTCCTCGCCCCCCGGCGCGGCCACTCCGGTCACGAAGCTGATGACCGCGTTGGGGATCGGGTCGGTGAACTCCGCCATGAGATCGACGACCCCGCGCCGGCCATGCAGCGGCGCGGCATAGCGCGCGACGACCTCGAGCACCTGGGCGGTCATGCGCGCGATCGCGCGCGGCGTGAACGCCGCCGACACGAGCCGGCGCACGCGCGCGTGCTCGTCCGGCGGCAGCGCGAACAGCCCGTGGTCCGTCGCCCAGCGCAGGAACGAGCCGTCGGGTGGTGGGATGAAGTGCTCGTAGGCGCGTGCGTCGTTGGTGACGTTCTCGTCGGTGAACAGCCGCCGGACGTCGTCGTAGCGCGTCACCAGCCAGAAGCCGATCCCGGGCACGAAATGGACCGGGTCTTCGTTCCGCAAGCGCGCGACGATCGGATACGGGTCGAGGACGTAGTCGTCGCTCAGGACGGGGGATTCGAAGATGGTGGCGGCTTCACCCATGGATCGACAGCTAGCCGCCGATACCTAATGTGTCAATCTTGCTGCCCGGTGGATGCGGCCGACCCGCGTTCGCCACCTCCCCGCCCTCGCCGCGCGACCTTGATCGCGCCGGCGGTTCCGGCCCATGATCCCGCCCCGTCATGACGAACGGCTTCCGCGTCGCCGACAGCGACATGCACGTCCTCGAGCCGCCGGACCTCTGGCAGCGCTACATCGACCCGGCGTGGAAGCACGCGGCGCCGGTCGGGCTCATGGAGATGCGCCGCGACATGCGCGTCAAGGTGAAGTCGCGCGTGATGCTGCGCATCGGGACGGTTCGGCCGATGCGGCCGGAGGCGACCGGCGCCTGGACCTCGGAGCACGACCGCGTGTACGCGCACGCCGAGGAGCGCGGCTGGGACGCGACGTCGCAGGTCGAGGCGATGGACGCCGAGGGGCTCGACATCGCGGTCCTCTTCCCGAGCCGCGGGCTCTTCGTCCTCGGCCTCGACTCGCCGGAGGTCATGGGCATCGACGGTCTCGAGCCCGACTTCGCCGCCGCCATCGCGCGCGCGTACAACGACTGGCTGCACGGCTTCTGCGCCAGGGACCCGAAGCGCCTCCTCGGCGCGGGCATGGTCGCGCCGCACGACGTCGCGTCGGCGGTCGCGGAGACCCGGCGCTGCGTCGAGCAGCTCGGCTTCAAGGCGATGTTCCTCGCACCCGGGTGCGTCGGCCGGCGGCCGTGGCACGACCGGTACTACGATCCGCTGTGGGCCGAATGCGAGCGGCTCGGGATCCCGATCACATTTCACGGCGGGGGGCAGACGTACCTGAAGCCCGACTTCTCCCTCGAGATCTTCGACAAGCTCATGATGTGGCATACCTTCGGCCAGCCGCTCGGGATCATGACGGTCGCCGTGAGCCTTACCTCGGGAGGCGTCCTCGAGCGCTTCCCGAAGCTCCGCGTCGGGCTCCTCGAGGGCAACTGCGGCTGGGCGCCGTGGCTCTTCCACCGCCTCGACGAGCACTACGAGTGGGTCGGACGCTACGAAGCCGCCGAGCTCACGCGGAAGCCGTCCGAGTACTTCCGGACGAACTGCTTCCTCGCCGTCGAGGCCGACGAGACGCCGGTCAAGCACTACGTCGACTGGTTCGGCGACGACAACCTCGTCTTCTCGACCGACTACCCCCACGCCGATTCCAAGTACCCGCGCTCCGTCGAGTGCTTCTTGAAGCTTCCGCTCTCCGAGACGTCCAAACGGAAGATCCTATGGGACAACTGGGCTCGACTGTACGACGTCCGCTGAAGCAGACCGCACGGCATCACGTCGACCCTTCGCCTTCCACGTTGCGACGCGCCGCTGATTCGACGAGGATGGGCCGCGGGATGACGCAGCGCTCGGTGATCTGGATAGCGCTCGCTTTCGCGTTCATCGGCGGCGTCCTGAAGCTCGCGGACTTTTCCCATAGCCGTCCCTCAGAGCCCGCGCCCGCAACGGAGCCGCACAGCGCGGCGTCGCATCGGCCGCCGGCGACCGACGGCGCGACCGCGCGGTCGTCCCGTTCGCGTCCCGATGAAGTCGGCGCGTCGGGCGCGGTGGCCGCCGATCCGGATGACGATCGGCGGCTCGCGCGTGAGGACCGGGCGCACGATGGATCCTCCTCGCGTACCGTCGAGTCGCGGTCCGGCGCGGCGACGGCGAACCGGATGGAACCCGAGGTGCATGCGTTCCACCGCTTCGAATCGCGCCGCGCTCGGGCGCCCCGTCACGGCGGCCGCGCCGGCGGCGGCGGTCTCCGGGCGGGCGCGGTCGGTGCGGAGGGGGGCGCCGTCCTCGATGCGCCGTCGCCGGCCGGCGGCGGCACGATGGCGGGCGCTCCGACCGCGGCCGGCGGCGCGAACGGCAAAGGCGCGCCGACGCCCGGCCAACCCGCGACGCCGACCGACGTCGTGTACGCGAGCGGCGAGACGGAGCAGTACCCGACGAATGGCCAGGTCGAGGTGCCCGACGTCAGCGTCAGCGGACGGAGCGGCACGCTGTCCTTCTGGATGCAGCCGACCTGGGGCGCCGGCAGCCAGGACGACGCATCGCTCGTGATGCTCGGCGACCGGATGCAGGTCATCAAGAACGTCAACTTCCTCCGCTTCGAGTGGCAGGACGACAACAACATCGAGGGCGGCCTCGGCATGCCGATCACCGACTGGAAGCCCGGCGACTGGCACCAGGTGACGACGACGTGGGCCGGAAACCAGTTCTCGCTCTACGTCGACGGGAAGCTCATCGGCCAGGCGAACAACTACGCCGGAAACTTCGCCCTGCCCGACGATACACGGCTCTACGTCGGCTCCGATTTCCCCGCGAGCCGGCCGGTGGCGTCGGGGACGATCGGGGGCGTCGACCTCCGCAATCGGTCGATGGCCGCCGGCGAGGTCGCGAATCAGTACGCCCAGGCGCTGGCCGGCAAGTCCCAGCCCGGGCACAAGTAGCGGCGGGCCGCGACGGTCATTGTCGACCTTCGGCGCGTCGGCGTAGAATCCGCGCCGTGCCGAAGCCGTACGAGGTGACGCAGCCCCTCTCGCGACGCGACGCGCTGCGCGCCGACGTCATGGCGCGGATCCCGCGCTGGTACTCGCCGGTCGGGCACCTCGCGTTTCCGTCGCTCGTCGGGATCGGGGCGATCGTCGCCTCGATCGCGATGCTGCGCGACGTGACGCCGCTCCAGCTCCTCTTCGTGCCGTTCGTGCTCGTGCTGACGAACTTCAACGAATGGCACATCCACCGGAACATCCTTCACCGCCGGAGCTGGCCGCTCGAGCAGCTCTTCTGGCGCCACACTCCGGAGCACCACGTCATCTTCATCCGCGACGACATGGCGATGCGTTCCGCGAAGGAATTCCACCTGGTGCTGATCCCCTCGTACGGGATCATCGGCATCTTCGTGACGACCCTCCCGATCACCGCCGGGCTGTGGCTACTGTCGCACAACCTGGCGTTCCTCTGGGTCGCGTCGACGATGGGGTACGTCGTCGCGTACGAGTGGCTTCACCTCGCGTATCACCTGCCCGCGTCGAGTCGCATCGGACGGAGTCGACTGATCAGCTGGCTCCGCCATCACCACGCCGTACACCACACCCCCGAGCTCATGCAGCGGTGGAATCTGAACGTGACGGTCCCGCTCGCGGACTGGGTGCTCGGGACGTGGTACCGCGAGCCGCGATCCCGACCGCTGCCTGAGCATTTCGCAACCCGCGGGTAACTCTTTCCCCGCGCCGGAGCGTTGACGCGCGACCGGCCAGGTGTGCTACTCCCGGGGAACCCATCCATGCTCGCGGATGCACCCCTCTCGCGTGAGGACGTGCGCTCCGTTTCGGAGGCGGAGACCCGGAATCGCGCCCGCCGAGGAGCGAGCGCCTACTGCGTGATCGCGGCGGTCTTGGTTCTCGGGACCGCGCCGCTCGACCGGGTCCGGTTCGGCGGCGGGGTCGCGAGCACCGTGCTCGTCGTGCGCCTCGCCGGTGCGACGGCGCTCGCGATCGTCGCCGCGCTCCTCCAGACGCGGATCGGCCGTCGTCACCCGCGGGCGCTCGCCGTGCTCGCGCCCTGCGTCACGAGCGCCGTCCTCCAGGCGCTCGTTTTCTTCACGGGCGGCGACGCGAGCCCCATCAACATCAGCACGATCTTCGCGATCCTGGGCGTCGCGGTCCTGATCCCCTGGCCGCCCGCGTGGACCGCGATCGCCTGCGCCGCCATGATCGGTGGCTACGGCGTGCGGGCGCTCACGGCGCAGCACGCGGCGCTCGGCTGGACGTTCGTCTGGGACCTCGTCGTCTTCACGGCGGCGAGCGCCCTCGCGGTCCTGATGTCGGCCGTGCGCCAGCGCCAGCGTGCCAGCGAGTCCGCCCACGGCTGGGCGCTCGCGGCGGCGAATCGCGAGACCCGAGAGAGCGGCAAGCGCTACCGGTCGCTCGTCGAGACGGCCGGCAGCGCGATCATCGTGCTCGACGCGGTCGGCGCGGTCACCGAGTTCAACCGCGAGGCGGAGCGCGTCCTCGGCTGGCGCCGCGAGGACGCGATCGAGCGCGACTTCGTGACCCTCTGCGTGCGCGAGGACGGCCGCGCGGGCATCCGGGCCGACATCGCGCGCTCGCTCGCGGGCCAGCCGACGCGCGGGCGCGAAGTACGCATGATCACGCGCGACGGGACGGAGCGCGTCGTCGTCTGCAACAGCAGTCGGCTCGAGGACGATGGCGGCGCGGCGGCCGGCGTCATCGTCTGCGCGCAGGACATCAGCGGCCGCAAGCGCATCGAGGAGGCGCTCCGGGAGAGCGAGGCCCGTCTGCGCACGGTGATCTCGAGCGCGCCGGTCGTGATGTTCACCGTCGACGCGGGCGGCACGATCACGTTCTCGGACGGGAGCGGGCTCTCGCGCTTCGGGCTCGCGCCCGGCGAGATCGTCGGGCAGAAGCTCGCCGACGTGTACCCCCATCGCGCCGAGGCGTTCGCGCGGGCGCTCACGGGCGAGGCGGTGAGCTGGTCCGGGACGCTCGACGATGCCGTCTTCGAGTGTCGCCTGACGCCGCTCCACGACGCCGACGGCGCGGTCACCGGCGTGATCGGCCTCGTCATGGACGTGACCGAGCGGAAACAGGCGGAGGAGACCCGGCTCGCGCTCGAGCGCACGGTGCTCGAGACCCAGAAGCTCGAGAGCCTGCGCGTCCTCGCGGGCGGCGTCGCCCACGACTTCAACAACCTGCTCGTGAGCGTGCTCGGCAACGCGTCGCTCCTCCTCTCCGACCTGCCCCCGGGCGCACGGGCGCGCGAGACGGTGCTGCGGATCGAGTCGGCGGCGCGCCGGGGGTCCGACCTCGCGCGGCAGATGCTGGCCTATGCCGGGAAGGGGCGGCTGATGAACGAGCCGGTGGACGTGAACGCCGTCGTCGCCGAGATGACGGACCTCCTCCGCGTGTCCATGCCGTCGACGCTCGCCGTCGAGACCGACCTGACACCCGAGCTGCCGGCCGTCGACGGCGACCCGACGCAGGTGCAGCAGGTCGTGATGAACCTCGTCATCAACGCGTCGGAGGCGATCGGGGGCGCGGGCGGCCTGATCCGCATCCGGACCGCCGCGATCGACGTCGACGACGCCACGTTGCAGGAGATGCAGCGCGCGCCGGAGTCCGCCGCCGGACCACACGTCCTGGTCGAGGTGTCGGACACCGGGTGCGGCATGGACCCTCCGACCGCCGCCAAGATCTTCGACCCGTTCTTCTCGACGAAGTTCATGGGGCGTGGTCTCGGACTCGCGACGGTGCACGGCATCATTCGCGCGCACCGGGGCGCGCTCGGCGTGCGCAGCGAGCCCGGGCACGGGACGACGTTCACGATCCTGCTGCCCGAGACCCAGACCGCGTCGCCCGCGCGCACGGTCGAGGTGCGGCCGGCGGTGCCGGCGCCGGCGGAGCCGGACCGTCGGACGGTCCTCCTCGTCGACGACGAGGAGGACGTGCGCGCGGTGACGGCGCACATGCTCGAGCGCCTCGGCTGCACGGTGCTCGTTGCCGCCGACGGACGCGAAGGGGTCGAGGTCTTCCGCGCGCACGCGCAAGTCATCGACGCGACGATCCTCGACCTGACGCTCCCGCGCATGAGCGGCGACAACGCCTTCCGGGAGATCGTCCGCATCCGGCCCGACGCGCGCGTCATCTTGATGAGCGGCTACAACGACGAGAACGCGACCGGGCGGCTGGCGGCGGAGGGGCTCGCCGGGTTCCTGCGAAAGCCGTTCTCGGTTTCGGATCTCCGCTCGACCATGCACCGGGCGCTCGGGGCGACGCGCCTCGCGGGGTGAAATCGGTGTCGCGGCGCCGGTCCGCGGCCGGGGAGGCTTCTCCGGCGCTACGATGCGGCGCGCTTGGCGGTGCAGTCCGCGCTGTGCATCGTCACTCGCGATGCGCGGGGGGCTCGAGCGGCAGCCGGAGGACGAACGTCGCGCCGCGGCCGTTGCCGTGGGCGAGCGACAGATAGCCGCCGTGGGCTTCGGCGAACTGGCGGGCGATCGCCAGGCCGAGCCCGGTCCCGTGCTCCTTCGTCGTGAAGAACGGCGTGAAGACGGCTTCGCGTTCGGTGTCGGGGACGCCGGGGCCCTCGTCGATGACGGCGATCTCGGCCCAGCCGTCGTGCGCGGTGGTGCGGACGATCACCTCGCTGCCGGGCGGTGCGGCATCGAGCGCGTTCCGCAGGACGTTGCCGAGGGCTTGCTTCACCTTCAGCTTGTCGAGCGTGACGGACGCGTCGGTCGATCCCTCGACGCGGACGCCGACGCCGCGCGCCGCGGCCTCGTCCCGACACGCGTCGACGCACTCCTCGACGACGCGCGGGACCGGATGCTCGTACAGGTTCAGTCGGAGGTCCTTGCTGAAGACGAGCAGGTCGGTGAGTACCCGGTTCACGTCGTGGAGCGCGTCCTCGATCGCGCCGGCGTTCTTCCGCGCCTGCGCGACCAGCGCGCCCGGCTCGGCGTCGTCCGTCTGACGGATCAGGTCGGCGTGGATGCCGATGACGCCGAGCTGCTGGAGGATCTGGTGCGACACGACCGAGGACATCTTGCCGATCGCCGAGAGCCGCTCGCGGTGCTCGAGCTCGCGGTTCAACGCCTCGAGGCGGCGGTTTTGCTCTTCGACGGTGACCCGCCGTTCGTTCAGCCGCTTCAGCATGAAGTGGAGGCCGAGCGCCGACAGCGACCACGCCGCCGCGCCGAAGAGCCCATGGCGCTGGTAGGCGTAGGTGATCAGGAACACGAAAGGTGTGAGAGCGAGGACCATGATCAGTCCGAGGTCCATTCGGAGCTCGCGCAGCGGTCCCGCCAACCCCCCGCGCAGGACCGAACGGAACGAGAAGATCGGTAGGACCGAGAGGATCGTCCACACCACGTAGCCCGCCAGCTCGCCGACGATCATCGCGCCGGGCTCGGTTGCGGGCCGTACGCCGGGCGCGATCAGGGACGCCATCCCCCATCGGGCCGTCAGGCCCAGCGCGGCTGCCCCGGCGTCGGTCCATGCGCCGGGGTCGCGCGCCGAGAGCCGTGCCGCGAACTCGGTGCCCGCGCCTTGCATCTCCGGCACGTACTTGCGCCAGCGCTCGGGCAGCATGGCGCGCACCAACACGACCAGGGCCGACCCGACGTTGTTCAACGCGACGGTCGGGAGACCGCCGATGTAGAGGAAGCCGATCGTGAGCGCGAGCCCGGGCATGGGGAGCACCATCCCCGGCAGCACCTCGACCCGCGGCCGGTACAGGACGATCGACAGCAGCACGTACGTGACGTAGATCGGCCAATCGTCCCACCGGAAGGCGAAGAGGCTGGCAATCGTGACCACGGGTACGGCCGCGATCACGACGCCGCGGAGCACCGCGTAGTCGCGCTTCACGGCGACGCCTTGCCGCCAAGCCCGAGCTTCACCGCGAGCAGCGCCGCCTTCGTCCGGTCGTTCACCTGGAGCTTCCGGAAGATGCTCGCGACGTGGTTCTTCACCGTCTGCTCGCTGATGAAGAGCCGCTTGCCGATCTCGCGATTCGACTCGCCGGTCGCGAGGAGCTTCAGGATCTCCTCCTCGCGCGCGGTGAGGTCCGCGAGCTGCTCGCGGTACCGATCCTCGGTCCGCTCGCGCTCGAACTCGCGGAGGACGCGGCCCGCGATCTCGCCCGACAGCATCGGCTCACCGGCGGCGGCGCGGACCACCGTCGCCCGGATCTCGTCGGGCGACACGTTCTTCAGGAGATAGCCGACGGCGCCCGCCTTCAGCGCCGCGAACACCCGCTCGGAGTCCGAGAACGCGGTCAGCATGACGACGCGGACCTCCGGGTACTTCTCGTGGAGCGCCTTCGTGAGCTCGATGCCGCCCTCGCCCGGCATCTCGACGTCCATGAGCACGATCTGCGGGCGGCCGTGGGCGCGGAAGGCCTTCCACATCTCCTCACCGCCGCCGACCGCCGCGAGGACGCGCAGCTCCTTGCTCGCTTCGAGGCAGCGGCGGAGGCCGTCCCGGAAGACCGGATGGTCGTCGACGACGAGGACCTTGACCGTCTCCCGCGCGACCATGGCGCCGGCTGCGAGTATCGAGCACGCGGGCACGGCCGGCAAATGGTCCGTTCGTACCAGACCGGGTACACCGCGGTACCAGCCGGTCCGGACGGGAAAAAATGAAGCGTGCGGTCGATGGTCGCTGGTCCGCCGCCGTCGCTAGGGTCGACGCGAAAGGAGATGGCCATGACAATCGGCGTCGTCTTCGGGACCGGCATTCCGACGTTCTCGGCGGCCGCCGGAGCGGCCGGGATCGCACTCGGGATCATCACCGGCGGCCTGCTCACCGTTACGGCCGCCGCGCTCTTCCTCGGTTCCGCCCGACGGGGACGCGCGCCCCGCCGCCTGACGGTGATCCGATGAGCGCGATGCGGGGCAGCGACGGCACCTGCCGCTATCTCGAGTTCCTCGCCGCGCGCGACGGCGAGCCGGATTTCGCGCGGCACGTGCTGCCGCGGCGCGAAGCGTTCTTCGAGGCGCTCGCGCGCGTGCCGGTCCGGTCGCGCGTCCCGGTCGACCGGGACGCCTATCTCCGGAACCTCGCCCGTCACCGGCCGGCGCGCGGGCTCGACGAGCGCACGCTCTGGCTCCTCGCCACCGCGAAGACGAACCAGAGCGAGCGGTTCGGCGTCGGCCTCGCCGAGCTCTACGGACGCGTCACGGCCGCGAGCGATCCGATCGCGTTGCACGTGCAGCTCCAGGAGACCTACCACACGCGCATCCTCGCCGACGTCGTGGCGATGTTCGGGCTTCCGGTGCACGCGTTCCCGCCGCCGCTCCTCGCGCGGACGCTGATCTACTGGCTGATCTCGGTGCCACGGCGCTGGCAGCTGCCGGTCGTGGGCTGCGCCGAGATGGCGGGGTGCGTCCTCTTCCGCGCGCTGCGCGATCGTGGTGTCGCGCTATTCGCTGGCGAGCCGGACGTCGCGGAGCGTATCTGGATGCTCTACGACGAGATCCTCGGCGACGAGGTGAGCCACGTCGGCTTCGTCGCTGCGCAGCTCGGCCGCCGCGGCCGCGCGCTCATGCGCGGGCTGTACCGCGTCCTCGGCGCACGGCTCGCGGCCGGCATGCCGGAGGTCGTGCGGCTCTTCGGCCGCCCGGAGCTCCGGCGGCGCTTCCGGGCGCCGTTCCGGCTCGACGCGATGGTCGCCGAGTTTCCACGACTCGCCTTCGCGGCGGCGACGATCTGACGCCGTCACCCCCGGCGGCGGGGACGGCTGCTCGGCGTCGCGGCGAGCGGGTCCTCGGGCCAGTCATGCTTCGGGTAGCGCCCGCGGAGCTGCCTCCGCACCTCGGCGTAGGTCGAGCGCCAGAAGCTCGCGAGGTCGTCCGTGACCTGGACCGGCCGTCCGTTCGGGGCGAGCAGGTGGACGACGAGCGCGACGCGGCCGGCGGCGAGACGCGGCGTTGCGCGGAGACCGAACAGCTCCTGGATGCGCGCCGCGGCGACGGGCGGTCCGGGCGATGCATAATCGATCACTGCGGTCCGCCCGCTCGGCAGCCGCCAGGTCGGGGGTGCGTCGCGCGCGAGCGCGGCCCGCTGCCCGCCGGAGAGTCCGGCGGCGATTGCGCCGGTGACGTCCGCCGCACGGATCTCCGCGAGGCTCACGCAGTGCACCGTGACGGCCGCGACGGCATCGGCGGCGACCGCATCGACGTCCTCGGGTAGGCCGAGCTCCGGCATCGTCCGCTGGAGGAAGCGAAGACGAGCGAGCAGCGCCTCGCCCTCGGGGTCGACGAGTTCCCGCCAGCGCTCGCGCGCGACCGGCGCGAGCACCGTGCCGGCCGCCGCGCGGTCGACCTCGGCGACGACGCGCTCGCTGAGGACGAGATCGCGGTAGCGGGTCCGGATGCGACCGACGACGCGGCCGCGCTCGGGATCGAAGACGAGCGCGTCCTCGCGCTCGATCGCGTCCGGAAAGAGCTCGGGAAGCCAGGCGGCGTCGATCGCGCTGGCGGCACGGACGCGTGCCTCGGGACCGGTCGTCCGCTCGACGTCGACGACGACGAAGAGCTCCGCCTCGCGGACGACGCTCTCCGGCGCGAGCACGATCCCCGTGCCGCCGACCATGATCGCGCGCGGGGAGCCGGCGGAACGTCGGCGGGCGACGCGATCGGGAAAGCCGGCGAGCGCGCAGCGCAGCAGGACAGCCGCGTCCGCTCCTCGCGCTCCACCGACCTGGCGTGCGAGCTGGCGACGGGCGCGCTCGACGGCGTGCACGGCGCGCGGCTCGAGGCCGAGCGCGCGACACGCGTCCGGGGCGAAGCGGCGCCGGGCGGCGTCGGCGAACAGCTCCATCCGGAGCAGTACGTCGGACGAACCGGGCGGGAAGTCCCGGGTCGTCGGCGCACCGAAGGTGCGGGCCGCAGCGACGATGTCGCGCTCGGAGGCGAGCGCGGCGAGGAGCGCGCCGTCGGCGCCGGCACCCGCGCGCTCGGCCTCGACGAGGAGACGCGCGAGCCGCGGCTCGGTTGGCAGCTCGAGCATCCGGCGCCCGATCGCCGTGATCGCGCCCGCCCCATCGACGGCGCCGAGCAGGGACAGGAGCTCCTCGGCACGGCGGAGGGCGGTCGACGTCGGCGCGTCGAGCCAGCGCAGCTCCGCGACGTCGGCGAGCCCCCACGCGCGAAGCTCGAGGAGCGTGCGCGTCAGGTCGAGACGTGCGATCTCGGGCGTCTCGTGCGCGCGGCGGCCCGCGTGCTCGGCGCGCGACCAGAGGCGGAGGCAGCGGCCCGGTGCGGTCCGTCCCGCGCGACCGGCGCGCTGATCGGCGGCCGCACGGCTGACGGCCTGCACGCGCAACGTGTTCACGCCGTGGCGGGGATCGAAGCGGGCGACGCGCGCGAGACCGGAGTCGACGACCGCGGTCACGCCCTCGACCGTGAGCGCGGTCTCGGCGACGTTCGTCGCGAGCACGACCCGGCGTCGGGGCCCGGGCCGCAGCGCACACTCCTGCGCGTCGAGCGGCAGATCGCCGTGGAGCGGGACGACGTCCACGGCTCGTGACGCGACGAACGGCGCGATCGCCTCGGCCGCCCGCCGGATCTCCGCCGCGCCCGGGAGGAAAACGAGCACGTCGCCGTCACCCTCGAGCGCGCGACGGACCGCGGCTGCGAGGCGCGCCGCGAGCGGACGGCCGTCCGCCGACGATTCGTCGTACGAGAGCTCGACCGGATGGACGCGTCCCTCGCACGTAAAGACCGCGACCTCGCCGAGGCTCCGCGCGAGCGCATCGGTGTCGAGCGTCGCGGACATCGCGACCAGGCGGAGGTCGGGGCGCACGGTCTCCTGCAGGTGACGGACGATGGCGAGCGCGACGTCGCCCTGGAGGTGACGCTCGTGGAACTCGTCGAGGACGACGACGCCGACGCGCTCGAGGAACGGATCGTCCTGGAGCTGGCGGCCGAAGACGCCTTCCGTCACGAACCAGAGCCGGGTGGCGGCGTCCCCGCACTGCTCGAAGCGCACGCGATAGCCGACGGTGGTGCCGGCCGTTTCGCCGCGCTCGCGTGCGACGAACGACGCCGCGGCGCGCGCCGCGATCCGCCGCGGCTCGAGGACTACGACGTGGCGCTCGCCGGCGAGGCCAGCGTCGAGGAGCGCGATCGGTACGCGCGTCGTCTTGCCGGCGCCGGGGGCGGCGCGCAGCACGAGCCGCGACGTCCGGCGGAGCGCCGCCACGACGTCGGGCAGGAGCGCGTCGATCGGGAGCGGTCGCACGCGAGCCCGGAAGAGCCCGAAGCGCGGGCGGCGTCAAGCTTCACGCCCGGGCGGGCGCGCGTCAGGGCGCGAGCTGCGGGTGACGTTGCTTCCAGGCGGCAACCGCCGCGTCCCAGACGCTGCGGCTCTTCGTCACCGTGAAGCACGCGGGGAGCGGCGCCGGGTACGCACCCGGCCCGAGCCACACCATGACGTTGTTCGCGCAGCTGACGAGGCTCTCCGGGATCGCCATCGTGCCGGCGCCGTTCTGCCCGACCTGCTCGGCCATGAAGACGTTGTCGTGGAGCGCGAGCGCCGTCGCGAGGTCGTGCCACTTGAAGAACTGCCCGTTCCCGAGCTCCGACGCCGATCCGCCTTCCGGCCCCGGCATCGGCTGGAGGTGGATCAGCGAGTCGCGGATCGTCAGCAGGTCGCGGCGGCCGTTGGCGCCGCCGGCGAGGATCTCCGGCGACGGCCGCTCGCTCACGGCGACGTAGCAGCCGTCGAACAGCGCGTCCTCGACGAGCCCACCCTGGAGGTGGTCGTTCTCGACGCAGTCGTCGCGGACGTACGACAGCCACGCCTGCCGGATCGTGAACGAGCCGCCGACGGGCCGGATGCCGTCGGTCACGTCGTCGACGCGCACGCCGTCGACGGTGACGCGATCGTTCTCGAAGCGGACGCCGGCGTTGTTCTGGTCGTGCATCGAACTCCAGGTCGCGCTCCGGTCGTACTGGCCGCGTACCTGGCCGCCGGCGACGCAGACCGGAGCCGCGCCGCCGAGGTTCAGCGGGTAGAGGTCGGTCGGCGAGGCGAGGAAGGTGGCCGTGCGCGCGTCGATCCGCGTGTCGGGGGCGAGGGAATCGTTCGTGTACGGTGTCGACCGCGTGCCGGAGAGCGTGACGAGTGGACCGGTGCCGGCGAGACACGCGAACGGCGCATCGAGCGGACAGCGACAGCTCGCCTGGCACCGGCCGGGGCACGCCGCGTCGTCCGTGCCGTCGCACGCCTCCGCGAGCTCGCGGATCCCGTCGCCGCAGAGAAGCGTGTCGGCGGCGTTCCCGGCGAGCGCGAGCGCGGACGCCGCGAGCGGCGCGGGATCCGGCGGGGTCGTGCACGGCGCACGCCGGAGCGCGCTCTCGAGCGTCGCTCCGACGCGCGCGCGTCCCGCGACGAGGCGGCCGTAGTCCGTCCGCCGCGCGAGCGACGCATATCCACCGAACGCCGTCGCAGTCGCCTGCCGGGCCGCGCGCAGGGTCGCGGCGGCGCAGCGCGCGTCGCCGGGAAGCGCGCCGGCGATGGCGTCGACGAACGCGTCGACCACGGTCGTGACGACGGCGACGTTCCCCGTCGCGGCGCACGTCCCGCTCGCGTCGGCGCCGGCGAACGCGTCGGCGAGCCGGCCGTGCGCGCGGTCGAGGCATCGCGGGTCGACGGCCTCGCCGGCGACGGTCGCCTTCCGATGACAGCCGAGCAGCGCGCTCACGGCCCGGGTCGTCGCGCGGAGCTTCGCGGCGGAGCAGGCAGCGCCGGACGTGGCCGCGTCGGCGACGGCTGGGAGGACGAGGCAGAGAGCGAGAAGACCTGCGCGCAAGGCGGGCGAAGGTACCGGCGGGCGAGACGGACCGTCAAGACGAAACGGCGCACGCTTTCGCAGCCGGCTGCGGGTCGCGCACGTGCTTGAGCTTCCCGCGGCCATGCGGGACGATGGCTTCGCGGGGGTGCGGCATGAACGACGTCCTCCATCAGCTCGGCGTCGAGCTTCCGGATGCGGCATCTGCGGTACGCGTCGGCGTCCGCCTCGTCCTCGCGACCATCCTCGGCGGGTGCGTCGGCTACGAGCGCGAGCGCCTGCGGAAGGCCGCGGGGCTCCGCACCCACATGCTCGTTGCGCTCGGGTCGGCGCTGTTCGTGATCACGTCGTTCGAGGCGGGCGCGCCGCCGGGCGACATGACGCGCGTCGTCCAGGGCATCGCGACCGGGATCGGGTTCGTGGGCGCCGGGACGATTCTCAAGGTGCCGAGGCGGAACGAGGTCCACGGTCTCACGACCGCCGCGAGCGTCTGGCTCACGGCGGCGATCGGTGTGGGGGTCGGTCTCGGACGGCTCTGGGCGCCGGTCGCCGGCGTCGCGCTCGCAATGCTCGTGCTCGCGGTGATCCGGCGCGTCGACGAAAGATGACTAGCAGCCGGGCGCGACCGGGCCGGTGTGCTCGGTACACGCGGTGCTGTCGCCGCACTTGCTCGGATTCTGCGCGCAGTACGCCGTGCAGGCCGCTTCGGACGTGAAGGACGGGCAGTCCTTGTCCTTCGGCGTCCACCAGCTGAGCGAGGCCGCCATCGTGCTCGCGGCGAGCGTCACCCCCATCGTGAAGCCAATCACGGTTCGCATCGATCCTCCTCTTCAGACGTCTGCCCGCGACTCTACGCGCGGGATCGCTGCGCTGTAAAGGTTTTTCAGCGCGACGCCGGGCCGACGTCCCACACGGCGAGCTCCCCGTCGCTGTCCCCGGAGAGGAGCAGCGTCCCCGCCCAGGCGAGGGCTTGGACGGGATGGCGATGCCAGCGAAACGTGTCGCGGACCGCGCCGCCCGGCACCTCGTGGACGCGCACGGCCGCGTCGAGGCCTCCGGTCGCGACCCGACCGCCGTCCGGTGCGACGGCGAGCGAGAGAATCGGGGACGGCGCCGTCGCGCTGCCCGCGCGCGCGCCGGTGTCCGCGCGCCAGACGTCGAGGCCGCCGTCCTGGCGCGCCGCGACGACGTGATCGCGTGCGAAGGCGACCGCCCGAGCGGGCACCGTCCCGGCAAGCATGCGGAGGGGCTCGCCGCTCTCGGCGTCGAGCAGCGTGACCGTCCCGAGCTCGCTCGCGAGCGCGGCGACGCGACCATCGTCGGCGAGCGCGAACGCGGCGAGCGAGCGATCGATCGCGAGCCGACCGACCTCGTGCCCGTCGTCGCTCGCGAGGACGTGGACCGCACCGTCGTTGAAGCCGCTCACGTAGAGCCGGGTCCCGTCGCGCGACCAGGCAAGTGCGCGGAAGACGAAGCGCGAGCCGGGGAGCTCGCGCACGAGCTCGCCGGTGGCGAGCGAATATCGCAGGAGCTGGCCGCGCGTGCTGACCGCGACCTCCGCACCGTCGGGCCGGACGGCGAGCGCATCGACCGGATGCGCGTGCTCCGGATGTTCGTCAGCGCCGGGGATCGGCATCAGCGCGAACCCGATCTCGCCACCCGGAAGCCGCCACGCCGACACCCCGCGACCGAAGACCGCGACGAGCGTCGTGCGTCCGTCGGGCGTCGTCGCGAGCCCGCGCACCATGGCGGGAAAGCGGACGGTGCACAGCGGCCGGCGGTCGCCGGTCTCCGGGCGGTCGGGCGGCGGCCGGCACGTGCGCGGGAGACCGGCGAGTCCCGGCGAGCCGACGGAGACGCGCAGATGCAGATCGACCGGGCGACCGGCGCGGACGATGGAGACGTGGAGCAGCACCTCGTTGTCGGCGAGCGTGCCGACGTGCGCCTCGAGCCGCTCCCCCGCGGCGATGAGCGCGAACGTCCGGCGGCCGTCGGCGCGATCGATCGCGACCGACCCGGCGAGCTCGGCGGACGCGACGGGCCGCCGCCGGAGGTCCGTCACGTAGACGTCGACGCGGCCGTCGGGGAGGGCGACCGCCTCGACATGGAGATCGCCCGCCATCCCGACGATGCCGCCGTGCCGGGAGCCATGGTCGTGGATCGCGGGCGGCGCGCCGCCCGCGATCTCGTCGCCCGACGGCCCGCAGCCGAGGAGGCCGAGGAGGACGAGAGAGGCGAAGCGCGCCCTCGCGGTCACTATGGAATCCATCCGTACGCCGCGAGGAAGCGACGTAGCCGCGGGTCGTCGGCGGATAGCGGCGGGAGCCATTCTCGCACAAGCGTGCGCCGCCACCACGTCCCGCTCGGATCGTCTGGCGGCACGAACTCGTAGCGGTAGAGCCGGGCCCGGATCCAGCGCGGGGGCGCATCGGGAAACGGGTTCGTCGCGAGGAGACCGAGCGTGCCCGGGTCGTCGTGCAGGAGCTTCCAGACGAGGTGGAGCGTCCAGGGATAGTGCTCCGGGCTCGACATCGCCGCGAACCAGATCTGCCAGTCGAGACGCGGCTGATACGGCGCGACGACGCACGGCCGGCGCGCGACGTCGCCCGGCTTGCACGGGAAGTCGTACTCCTTCCAGTGGGCGTCGTCGGTCGGCTCGGCGTCGCGCGTCCCTTCGAACACGATCTCCGGTCGGAGGCGCCCGACGGTGCCGAACGCGCCGTACGTGTTCACGAGCTCCAGACTGTCGAAGGAGGTGTTCATCGCCTGGTGGTGCGACAGGAGGTTCTGGACGGGCCGGACGCTCAGCATCGCGACGAGCGCGACGAGCGCCCACGTCGTCACGCGCTGCGCGGGCGACGGTACCGCCTCGCGCGCGGCGCGCTCGGCGCGCGCGACCAGGCGGGCGGGCAGCACGCGCGCGAGGAGCCCGTCGTCGAAGCACGCGACGATCGGCACGATCGTCAGCCAGTTGAGGAACGACAGGTTGCCGCTGACGATCAGGAAGATCTGAAAGAGGAGCAGCACGACACCCGCGACGTGCCGCGCGAGGCGCGGGCCGAACACGAGCCACGGCATGCCGAGCTCGCTCAGATGATTGAACACCGCGCCGGCCTGGTGGAACCAGTGGGGCATGAAGTGGAGTCGCCGGCTGAGCGGGTTCGGGATCGGCTGGGTTTCGTAGTGGTAGTAGAGGCAGGTGAGGTCGCGCCAGCACTTGTCGCCACGGAGCTTGATGAGCCCGGCGCCGAGCATGACGCGGAAGATCAGCCAGCGGAACAGCCACACGACCGGCGTCGGCGGCGGGCGGCGCGGGAACGGGCGCGGGTCCACGAGCGGGCAGAGGAAGGTCGCGAGGAACCCGGTCTCGAGCAGCTGGATCTCCCAGCCGTAGCCGTACCAGTCCTGTCCGATGTGGACGTAGGACATGTAGAGCGCCCACAGCACGGCGAGCAGGATCGCGTTCGCGAAGCCGGCGAGCACGACGAGCGAGAGGGCGAGGCCGAGCCACGCGCCGGTGGCGAGCAGGCGATCCGACAGCCCGAGCCAGAAGAGGCTCGGGAACGCGAGGAACCCGGCGCCGGTCGACCCGAAGTGCGCCCGCAGCCGCTCCAGGAAGTGGGTCGCGGGGAGGAGCCCGTCGGCGCCGATCAACGGGATCACTTGCCGCGCGAGCGACAGGAACGCCGCCGTGTAGACGAAGCCGAGGAGCCGCAGCAGGACGAAACGCGTCAGCCAGTACGACGGGCGGCCGTTCCCGCTCGACGTCGGCCCGGCCGGCGCGGTCACGAGCCGCGGACGGCGGGAATCACCTCTTCGGCGAAGCCCTGGATCTCGTCCAGGAAATAGGGCGTGAACGTCATGAAGATGAAGTGCGTGACGCCGACCTCGGCGTAGCGCGCGATCGTGTCCAGGCACTCCTGCTTGTCGCCGATCATGATCTGCTTACGGGCCGCCTCCGGGGTCGTCTGCCGCATGTTCGCGATCAGCTGACAGACGAACTGCTGGCGGTCGGGCGCGGCGCGATAGCAGAGCGGGATGAGCACGCTCTTCTCGATCGACGCGGGGTCGCGCTTCACCGCGTCGCAGTGGCGCCGGATGCGGTCGATGTGCTCGCGCATCTGCTCGGCGCCGGCGCTCGCGTTCCACATGTCGGCGTACTTGGCGACGAGGCGGAGCAGCACCTGCTTCCCGGTGCCGCCGATCATGATCGGCGGATGCGGGCGCTGGACGGGTTTCGGGAGCCCGATCGCGTCGGTCACCGTGTAGTGCTTGCCGCGGACGGTCGTCCGCTCCTGCGTCATCATGCCGAGGATGATCTGGCAGGCCTCGTCGAGCGCCTGGAGGCGGAGCGGGACCGTCTTGAAGTCGATGCCGAAGCTCCGGTGCTCGAGCTCGAACCAGCCGGCGCCGATGCCGAGGTTCAGACGACCGCCGCTCACGTGATCGAGCGTCGCGGCCATCTTCGCCGTCACGCACGGGTGGCGGTACGTGTTGCCGGCGACGAGGAGCCCGAGGCGCGCGCGCTTGGTCGCCTGCGCGAGCGCGGCGAGCGCCGTCCACCCTTCGAAGCACGGCCCGTCGGGGTCGACGAAGATCGGGTAGAAGTGATCGAAGGCCCAGAGCGAGTCGTAGCCCCACGCGTCCGCCTTTTGCCAGAGCGCGAGCATGTCCGCCCACTCGACGCCCTGCTGCGCCGTCTGAATGCCGAACCGCGTCGGATGTGTCGCCATCGCGCCGTCATAGTCGCCTTCGCGTTCCGAAGACAACCGAGGCGGTGCGATCAGTGGGGGACGTCGAGCGCGAACACGTTGCCGCCGTGCCGCAGGTACACGGCGTCGGGCAGGATGAGCTGCACCTCGTATCCGCCCGCCGACTCGCCTTGCCGGAGCGTGACGGCCTTCGCGCCGTTGATCGCGAGCGCGACCGTCCGCTCCTGTCCGGTGGGTCCGACGCCGACGGACTCGACGACCACCGGCCCGCCCGCCGCGGGCCGGGAGGGCGTCGGGGCGATCACGTCGGCGCGCGGTGGGACGGTCTCCTTCGCCGGCCGCACCGCCGCGACCTTTCGCTCCGGCGCGGCCGCGGGCGCCGTCGACCGCGCGGCTCCGGTGCGGGCCCAGGGCACCTCGGCATTCGACCAGCCGGGGGCGGGCTTCGCCGCGGAGCGCGATACGCTCGGCACGGCCGCCGCCTCGCGTGGCGCCGCGTCGCGTGCCGGCGCCGGCGCTTGCGACGGTCGGAGGAGGAGCACGATGACGAGGACGATCACGGCGGCGGCGAGCGCCGACCCGACCGCGGCGCCGATCGCCCACCACTCCACCGGCCACTTCGGATCCGGAGGGGCCGGGGGCTTCTGCCCGTCGAGCTCGCGGACCGCGTCGAGGACCGAGCTCACGAGGTCGTTCCGACGGGCGTCGCGAGCGCGGGCCGCGTATAGCCGCCGGCCGCGGCGTAGAGCACGATCCGCGTGAACCGCCCGACGAGGGCGTCGGCCGAGAGCAGCCGCGAGCGCTGGAAGTCGAGGACGGCGGTGGCGGTCGCGGCGTCGTAGGCGCCCGTCGGTGTCCCGGCGTACGCGCCGGCACGGCGGAGCAGCTCCTGGAGGCGGACGACCTGCGGACCCCGCGTGTCTGGCCCGAACGTCGGCCCGAGCCGCTCGAAGTCGCGCCAGACGACGTGCGCGCGGCCGAGCCACAGGCGATCGAGCGCGGTGGCGTCGACGAGGACCGGCGTCCCACCGATCGAGAGCGCGATCTTCCCGTCGTCGATGCCCATGAGCGCTGCGTAGCGCGGGCCGTCGTTTCCGGGGCCGCGGATCTCGAGCAGCGCCGGCAGGTCGAGGAGCCGGAGCATGCTCAGGTTGCCGGTGAGCGGCAGGTCCTCGAGGCCGCGTCGCCACGCGACCTGCTCCAGTCCCTCCGGCACGCCCGCTTCGTCCGCGCCGAGCGGGCGCGCGTGCCAAGCCGCGAGGACCGCGTCGACCGCCGACCGCGCGCTCGCGCGCACGTCGACGCCCGCGACCGCCTGCTGCAGCTCGGCGAACGTGTCGACCGCCGTCGGTGGCGGCGCGTCGGCAGGCTTCGGTGCGTCGTCCGCTTTCGGCGCCTCGACGGGGGTCGGCGCCTCGACCGCGGGCGCGACCGCGACCTCCTTCGGCGCCGGGGCAGGCGCCTCCGTTCGCGCCGGGGCGTGTGCCGAGCCGAAGAGCCAGTCGATCTGCGGCGCGCCGAGCGAGATCAGCCCGACGCCGAACGCGATGCCGGCGGTCGCCCACCCGGCCTTCCGGAGGACGGTGAGCGTGCCCGGTAGCGGCACCGCCTGGATCTCCTTGTACGCGCGCACGACGAGCCGGCGGTTCACCCGCGGCGCGCGCACGAGGAACGCGGCGAGGAGCGCGCGGTGCGCGATCATGTTGATGAGACGCGGCACGCCGCCGGAGAGGCTGTGCACGAGGCGGATCGCCGGCACGGTGAAGAGTCCCATCGCTTCGACGCCGCCGGCGACACGCAGCCGGTGTCGGAGGTACGCCGGCGTCTCGCGGTACGAGAGCGGGCTGATGTGCCAGCGGAGCGTGATCCGCTGGTTCAGCTGCGCGAGCGCCGGGTTCATCAGGAGCCCGCGGAGCTGCGGCTGGCCGACGAGCACGATGCGAAGGAGCTTCTCCGTCGTCGTCTCGAGGTTCAGGAGGAGGCGGATCTGCTCGAGCAGCTCGACCGACAGCGCTTGCGCCTCGTCGACCACCACGACCGAGAGATGACCGGCCTGGCGCTGGGCGAGGAGGTGCGCGCCGAGCTCGTCGACGAGCGCGACCTGGCTCTCGCTGGTCGCCTGAAGGCCGAGCTCGCGGCTGATCTTCCGGAGGAGCTCGATGGCGGAGAGCGCGGGCGTCGTCACGTAGGCGGTCGTGACCTCGGGGCCCAGGTCGGCGAGGAAAGCCCGGAGCACGGTCGTCTTGCCGGCGCCGACTTCGCCGGTGATGCAAACGAAGCCGCTCGACTCGCTGAGCCCGAGGCGTAGATGTGCGATCGCCTCGGCGTGCTTCTTCGAAAGGAACAGGTACCGGGGATCGGGCGTCAGCCGAAATGGCGTGTCGGCGAGCCCGAAGAATCTCTCGTACATCCTCCGCCTCCCCCGCTCCGCGACCAGGCATCTTTATAGGCGAAAGGTCCTGGACACACCAGCCACGCGCCGCCCGCCGTGACAGTATCTTGACTCGCGTCGCGACGACGCGGCGTCGCTCAGAGCCGCTCGACCGCGGCGCGCTCGATCCACCCGCGGCGTCCGTCGCGCCGCGCGATCTGGATCCAGCCCTCGCGCTCGGCGAGGACCTCGACCGTCGTCCCGGCCTTCGCCTGGAAGTGCGCCGTGCCGTTCGGCGAGGGCTCGAAGCGAACGGGAACCTCCTGCTTCGCGACGACGACGGCCCACGCGGGCAGGTCGACGGCCACGAGCCGGTAGACGGCGGACGCGCCGACGACGACGAGGACGACCGCGACCGCGATCGCCGGAACGCGCGTCCCGCGCTGCGTCGCCGGTACGAGCCGTCCGACCGCGAGCAGGAGCCCGAGCGCGAACCAGACGATGCTGGCCGCGAGCCAGATCTCGTCCGCGCTCAGCCGATCGGCGAGGGGGAAAAGGAGCCGCGCGTAGATCGGCGGACCCTCGTCCGTGCCGGCGTCCGCGCGCGCATAGCCGCGGTTCGCGCGGACGTCGGGATCGCGCGGCAGGAGGCGCTGCGCGCGCTCGTACTCGAGGACGGCGCGGCCCGGGTCGCCGGCACGGTAGTACGCGTTGCCCAGATTGAAGTAGAGGTTCCCGCTCTCGAGCCCGCCGGCGAGGATGCGCTCGTACTCGGCGGCGGCGTCCGCGTACCGCTCCTCGCCGTAGAGGGCGTTGGCGCGAAAAAACATGGTGTTCGGCGTCTCGCTGCCCGCGACGGCGGCGCCGACGGCGGCGAGGGCGGCGAGCAGCCAGATCGCGGCCATCGGGCGCGCGATGCGTCGCCGGCGCTCGAGGGCGCGGACGACTGCCTCGGCCCGCGCGAGCGCACGCTCCGCATCGCCGCCGCCGTCGCCGCTCGGCGCGAAGCGCGCCTGCTCGCAGGTCGCGAAGAGCGTCTCGAGGTCGGCCGCCATCGCGACCGGGACCCCGGCGGCGCGGAGCCGCTCGCCGACGCTGTCGGCGGTCACGCGACCCGGCGGGAGGTCGAGCTTCGCGGCGAGATACTCGCCGAGCGCGCCGGCGAGCGCGTCGTAGAAAGCGGCGCGATCGCCGGTCCGGAGCAGCGAGCGCGCCTCGCCGAGCCGCTGTCGCGCCGCCCGCCCGGCGCGCGTGAAACGCGCGTAGCGAACATCGCCCGTCAGGCGGCGACGGCGCCGGTCCCAGAGCGCGACCGCCGCCCACAGCACGAGCGGGATCGGCTGCACCGCCCAGAACGCCGCGCTCCGGTAGCGGCGGGCGCCGATCGCGGAGAACGTCCCGGGCTCGTCCTTGATGCCGACGATGTCGCGTCCGAGGTGCTCCGGGCGCTCCGGCGCCGCGCGCCCGACGATCTCGGGTGTCGCGCGCGCCGCGGCCGCCGGGCGAACCGTCACCGCGATCCCCGCCCGCTCGATCGTGCGATAGGCGCGCGCCCCGGGATCGAAGTAGCTGAAGCGGAGCGTCGGCAGCGTCGTCGTCCCCGGACGCTCCGGAATGACGACCTGCTCGAAGACGTGCTCGCCGCTCCCCGGCGCCGCCGGCTGCGTCGGATAGACGCGGAGCCCGTCCGCCGCCGCCGCGCTCGGTGCCGCCACGCCGTCCAGGTTCCCTTCGCCGCGAATCGTCGACGTGAGCGTCACCGGATCGCCCGCGGTGACCTCCAGCGGCGCCGCCTTCACGTCGAACTCGAAGCGCCCGACGGCACCGGAGAAGTCCGCGGGCCGGTTCGCATCGGGGAGCGGCAGTACCGTGAGCGTCAACGGAGCGGACTGGAGCTGGGTCGGCCGCGCGGTGTCGCCGAAGAGTGACCCGAAGAACGGGTCGCGGCTCCGCGAGCGGACGACGAGGCTCATGCCCATCGACGCGGGTCCGACGGTCAGCGTCCCGCTCCGGAGCGGTGTCAGCACCGTCCGGAAGTCGACGATCTGGAACACGCCCTCCGGGGTTTGCTCGCGGCGCTGCTCGGGCTCGGGAAACTTGTCGATGCCGAACCCGTCGCCCGTGACCGTGGGATACTGAAGGTCCGACACGCGCACGTTCCCGACGAGCAGCTTCAGCTCGACCGGCAGGCGCTCGTGGAGATAGACCTCGGTCTTCGGCGCCGAGAGGACGAGTCGGAGCTGATCGCCGCCGGCTTGCGGGGCGGCGCCCGCGCCGACGGTCAGCGTGACCGAGCCGGCGTCGACGCGCGCGTTGCCCGCCTGCACCGTGATTGGTCCCAGCGTGAACGTCCCGGGGCGCGTCGGCACGACCGAGAACCGATGCGTCACCGATGACGTCATCCGGCCGTTCACGATCGAGACTTGCGTCGACGGCCCGACGTAGCGCACCGTCACGCCGTCGACGCCGCCGATCTCGGGCGCCGGGGCGTTCTGCGCGCCGGTCACCTCGACCGACAGGTCGGCGGCCTCGCCGACGCGCAGCTGCGGCGGATCGAGGACGGCGCGTGCGGTCACCTCCGCGCCGGCCGTGGACGCGAGCGCGACGAGCAGGACGACGACGAACGGCGACCGCATCCTCACCAGTCCTGCGCGGGCTCGGCGACGCGCGCGCCCTGGAGCTTCTTCACGACCTCGTCCGGCCGCACCTCCTGATCGCGCTGCGAGTCGAGGACGGCCGCGGCTTCCTGCTGGGACATCTCGCCGTCCTTCTTCTCCGCCGCCTCGGCCTGCTGCTCGGCGCCGCCGCCCTGGGGCTGTTGCTCGCCGGGCTGCTGCTGAGCCTGCTCCTTGGGCTGTTCCTGTGGCTCCTTCTGCTGTTCCTGTTCCGCCGATTCATCTTTCTTCTGGTCCTGCTGATCCTTGCCCTGGTCCTGCTGTTGCTGCTGCTGATCGCCCTGCTGCTGTTGGTCTTGCTGGTCGTTCTGCTGTTTCTGCTCGTCCTGCTTCTTCTGCTGCTCCTCGAGCTTCTTCTTCAGGTCTTCGATCTTCTTCGAGACGAGCTCGTAGTTGACCTTCGCATCCATGTCGTCGGGCGCGGCACCGAGCGAGCGTCGATACGCGGCCAGCGATTCGGCGTAGAGACCGAGCGCGGCCTTCGTGTCCGACTTCTCGGCCGCCTCGCCGAGCCGGTACTTCGCGTTGCCGACGTTGTAGGCGACGTGGGCCGTGCGCGCCGGCTCGGCGTCGGTCGCCGGCACCTGCTGGAACGCGTTCACCGCGTCCGTGAACTTGCCCTGCTTGTAGGTGGCGTCGCCGAGGTTGAAGTGGAGGAGCGGTGAGTCGGAATGATCGACGAGCGCCTCGTTGTACCTGGCCGCCGCGTCGTCGTACTTGCCCTCGTGGTAGAGCCGGTTGCCCTGGCGCGCGCTCGCGAACGGGTCGAGCCACGCGAGCTGCGAGATCGCGAGCAGGACGACGACCGCGGTCGACGTGCGCCGGCGCCACGGCAGTCGCCGGGCTCGGACGGTCGCGACGCGCCGCTCGCCGATCAGCGGCTCGATCACGAGCAGCACGAACGCCGCCAGCAGCGGGATCTGGAACCGGTGCTCGTACCGGCGCTCGAGCGTGCTCTCGAGCTCGCGCTTCTCGATGCTCGCGATGTAGTCGCGATAGAGCTCGGCGAGGCCGAGCGACGGCCCGGCGGCGTGGAGATACACGCCGCCCGTGTCGACGGCGATCTGCTTCAGCGACTCCTCGTCGAGCCGCGACTTGACGACCTGTCCGCTCCGGTCCTTCACGTAGCCGCCCGACTCGAGCGGGATCAGCTCGCCCTCGGCCGTGCCGATGCCGACCGTGTAGACCTTCACGCCGCGATCGGCGGCGCGCTTGGTGGCGTCCTTGACCTTGCCGTCGTGGTCCTCGCCGTCGGTGATCAAAAGGAGCGCCTGATGATTCCCCTGGCGACCCTCGAAGGCATCGAGTCCCGTGTCGATCGCCGCCGCGAGCGACGTGCCGCCCTTCGGGATGATGCCCACCTCGACGGCGTCGAGGCTCTCCGCGAAGGCACCGTAGTCCAGCGTCAGCGGGCACTGCACGAACGCCGAGCCCGCGAACGGGACGAGCGCAATGCGGTCGCCGTGGAGCTGCGCCAGGACGTCCTGCACGGCGAGCTTCGCGCGCGCCAGGCGCGTCGGCCGGACGTCGGTCGCGAGCATGCTGCGCGACGTGTCGAGCGCGACGACGAGGTCGATCCCTTCGCGCTTCACCTCCTGCCAGCGGAACCCCCACATCGGGCCCGCGAGCGCGACGACGAGGCAGAGCGTCGCGGCGACGACCATCGCGGCGCGCGCCGTCCGCCGGCGGCGGTCGAGGTCGGGCGCGACGGCCGGGAGGAGGGCCGCCTCGACGAAGGTCGCGAGCGCGCGCTCGCGCCGCCGGCGCGCCCACACGAAGAAGAGCGCCACCGCCGGGACGAGGACGAGCGCGATGAGCGCCGTGGTGTCGCGCCAGACGATCATGGAAGCTTCCGGAGGACCGTCTCGGCGAGGCCGAGCTCGACCAGCACGAGACCGAGCGCCGGCCACGCGAGCCAGGCGTACAGCTCCCGGAAGTCGAGGTACTGCGGCGCCTCGAACGGAGTCTTCTCGCTCCGGTCGATCTCCGCATAGACGTCCTTCAGGCTCGGCGTGTCGGTCGCGCGGAAGTAGCGGGCGTTCGTCTTCACGGCGATCTTCTTGAGCGTCTCCTCGTCGATATCGACCGGCATCGGGCGGTAGACCTTGTTGCCGAAGAAGTCCTGGACGGGGTAGGGCGCGAGGCCGCGCGTCCCGGCGCCGACCGTGTACACCTTGACGCCGAGCGCGGCCGCCGCTTCGGCCGCCGTCGCGGGGTTGATCCGGCCCGCGTTGTTCTGCCCGTCGGTCAGGAGCACGACGAACTTGCTCTTCGCCGTCGATGCGCGGAGGCGGTTCACCGCGCTCGCGAGCGCGGAGCCGATCGCGGTCCCATCCTCGATCATGCCGACCTTCGCTCGGTCGAGATTCTGCATGAGCCAGCCGTGATCGAGCGTCAGCGGACACTGCGTGTAGGGGCGCGCCGCGAACAGGATGAGCGCGATCCGGTCCTCGGGCCGTGCGGCGATGAACTCCTTCACGACCGACTTGACGACGTCGACCCGGCTCGCGCGCGTATTGTCGAGCGTGAAGTCCTCGGCGAGCATGCTCCCCGAGACGTCGACGGCGAGCACGACGTCGACGCCTTCCCGGTGGATCTTCGTCGCCGCGGTCCCCGCCTGGGGTCGTGCCAGCGCGACCGCGATCGCGGCGAGCGCCGCCGCCCGGAGGATCGCGAGGACGAGCCGGCGGTGCGCCGCGCCGCGCGGGGCGATCGCGCGGAGCTCGGCGAGCGTCGGGTAGCGGAGCGCCGCCGTGCGTCCGGCTCGCCACGGCCACGGGAGGGCGAGCGGGACGAGCGCCAGGAGCGCGAGGAGCCACGGGCTAGCCAGCTGCACGGAGGCCCTCCGGCGCGGCGCGCGTCTCGTCGACGAAGCGTTTCGCGGCGTCCCAGGCGCGCTCGGTGTCGGCGATCGTCGGCACCCAGCGCGCGAACTTCACCAGGTCCGACTCGGACAGGAAGTCCGCGAGGAGCGCGCGGTGCGGTCCCACGAGCCGGCCGCTGCGCGCGGTCGCGAGCAGGAACTCCTCGGTCGTCATTTCGGGCGCGCGGATCTCGAAGCGCTGCTCCAGGTACGTCCGGACGATGTCCGAGAGCTCGGAGTAGTACTCCTTGAGCGCACCGGCCTGGACGAGACCGCGCCTGCGGAGGCGCTCGAGCGCGTCGGCCGCGACCTCGTGCGCCGGCCGCGGCGGCGGTCCCGGGCGGACGCGCTTGTCGCGGTTCAGGAGACGGTAGAGCAGGAAGCCGATCGCGAGCGCGACGAGCAGCGCGCCGCCGACGAGCTGGACCGGACGCCAGTCGAACGGGACCTCCTCCGGCGCCTTGATGTCGCGGATGTCGGTCGGGTTTCCTGCCTTCGCGAGGACGCTCTCGACCGAGACGCGAATCTCGGCGCCGGGCGCGTCCTTCAGCTGCTCGCCGGCCTGCCGATACTGCACGGGTGGCGACTTCACGAGATGATCGCCCGGCGTGAAGCTGACGAGCGTGTACCAGCGCGTCAGCACGGTCTTCCCGTCCCTCTCGGTCGCCGGCGCGATGCCGAAGTCGACGATGTCGAACTCGTCGCCCATCCGATCGCTCGGCTGCGCGACGAAGATCTCGGTGCCCGGAGCGCTCACGACCTCCACGACGTAGCGGAAGCGCGTTCCGATCGTCACCGTGTCGGGCTCGGCGTGCGCGCGGATCTCGACGGGCGGGGTGTCAGCCCGCGCCGTCGTCGCGAGAAGCAGCACGACCGCGAGGAGGCGGGTCACTGGCGGCGCTCCCGCATGCGGAAGAAGCGGAGGAGGGGCTCGGTGTACGGGCGGTCGGTGCGCACGATCACCGCGTCGACGTCGGAGCTGCGGAGCGTGCGGTCGCGCTCCGCGCGCGCGGCCGCCGTGCGCCCCGCGAACGCCTCGCGGACCCGCGCGTTCCCCGTGTCGACGACGTAGCGTGCGCCGGTCTCGGCTTCCTCGAGCTCGACGAGCCCGACCGCCGGCAGCTCGGCTTCCCGCGGGTCTTCCAGGACGACCGCGATGACGTCGTGGCGCCGGGCCGCGATGCGGAGCGCCTGGCGACAGCTCGCGTCGAGGAAGTCCGAGACGAGGAATACGACGCAGCGCCGTTTGGTCACGTGGCGGAGGTGCTCGAGCGCGCCCGGGATGTCGGTGCCGCGCCCCGCCGGTTTCAGGGAGAGGACCTCCCGGATCACGCGGAGCACGTGGTGGACGCCCTTTCGCGGGGGGAGCGCGAGCTCGATCCGGTCGGTGAAGATGACCAGCCCGACCTTGTCGTTGTTCGTGATCGCCGAGAACGCGAAGAGCGCGCCCAGCTCCGCCGCGAGCGCGCTCTTCGTCTGCCGGACGCTGCCGAACACCGTCGACGCGCTCGCGTCGACGAGGAGCATGACCGTGAGCTCGCGCTCCTCGGCGTAGCGCTTCACGTGCGGGACGCTCGTCCGGGCCGTGACGTTCCAGTCGATCGTGCGCACGTCGTCGCCGGGCTGGTAGAGCCGCACCTCGGCGAACTCCATGCCGCGTCCCTTGAAGACGCTCTGGTACTGGCCGGCGAACAGGTCCGTCACGAGGTGGCTCGTGCGGATCTGGATCTTGCGCACCGCGCGAAGCTGCTCGTGCGTCAGCACGCGGGGAGCCGGTCAGGGCACGGGGACGCCGTCGAAGACGCGCTTCACGACTTCGTCGGCGTCGATGTCCTCGGCCTCCGCCTCGTAGGTGACGATGACGCGATGGCGGAGCACGTCGGGACCAATCGACTTCACGTCCTGCGGGGTCACGTAGCCGCGTCCCTGGAGGAACGCGTGCGCCTTCGCGGCGAGCGTCAGGTAGAGCGTCGCCCGCGGCGACGCGCCGTACTCGATGAGCGGGGCGAGGGCCAGGCCGTACGTCGCCGGCTCGCGCGTCGCGAACACGATGTTGACGATGTACTCCTTGATCTTGTCGTCGATGTAGATCTGGTCGACGAGGCCGCGAGCGGTGACGACATCGGCGGTACTCACGACGGGGCCGATCGGCTGGTGGTTTCGGGTGACGGCCATGCGGTCCAGGATCTGGCGCTCCTCCTCCTTCGACGGGTAGGTGATCCGGAGCTTCAGCATGAAACGGTCGACCTGCGCCTCGGGGAGCGGATAGGTTCCCTCCTGCTCGATCGGGTTCTGCGTCGCGAGGACGAGGAACGGATCGGGCAGCGCGAAGGTCTCGTCGCCGATCGTCACCTGGTGCTCCTGCATCGCCTCGAGGAGCGCGCTCTGGACCTTCGCGGGCGCCCGGTTGATCTCGTCGGCGAGGATGATGTGCGCGAAGATCGGTCCCCGCCGCGTCGTGAAGGTGCCGTCGCGCGGACTGTAGATCATGGTGCCGATCAGGTCGGCGGGCAGGAGGTCGGGCGTGAACTGGATGCGACGGAAGGTCGCGTCGACCGCCTGGGCGAGCGTCTTCACGGAGAGCGTTTTCGCGAGGCCCGGCACGCCTTCGAGGAGGACGTGGCCGCCGGCGAGGAGGCCGACGAGAAGGCGGTCGATCAGGTAGCGTTGGCCGATGATGACGGTGCCGATCTCCTCGCGGAGCCGGTAGGCGAACGCCGATGCTTCCTTGATCCGGTCGTTGATGGCCGCGATGCCTGTTTCCATGCGGCCGTTTTGGATAGCGGCGCGGGCGGTGGAGCGCAAATGCGGGTGCCGGACGCCTTCCCGTATGCCGCGGCAGGCGGGCGGAGGAACCGCCGCCGGCGCTCCTGCGTCCTCGGCGTAGGCGCGCTGCGAACTTGGAACGTCCCCCCGCCGGCCGTGTGCGCGCGCCAACGCCTGCGGAAGTCGCGGCGGCGGCGGTTCCTCCGCCCGCCCGCCGGGATACTACGAGGCGGCCAACAGCTGGAGGAAGTTCGTGGTCCACCACTCGACGTCGTGTCGGGTGACGGCGGCAGAGAGCGATTGCATGCGGCGGTGGCGCTCGGCGGGGGGCATGTCGAGGGCGGCGTCGAGCTGGGTTTGGATGGCTTCGGGGTCGTAGGGGTTGACGAGGAGGGCGTCGCGGAGCTCGCGGGCGGCGCCGGCGAACTCGGAGAGGACGAGGACGCCGTCGCGGTCGGTGTGGCACGCGACGTATTCCTTCGCGACGAGGCTCATGCCGTCGCGGAGCGGCGTCACCAGCGCGACGTCCGCGGCGAGGTAGTAGGCGGCGAGGCGGTCGCGGTCGAGCGCGGTGTAGAGGTATGCGAGCGGCGCGCGTCCCTCGTACGTGTATCGCCCGAGGATGCGCCCGACCATCTCGTCGATCGTGCGCTTCATCTCGCGCTCGTCGGGGAGGTGGAACTGCGGGGGGACCGTGATCTGCACGAAGGAGACGCGTCGCCGCCACTCCGGATGACGCTCGAGGAAGCGCTCGAAGCCGACGAGCCGCTCGGGGATCCCCTTCGCGTAGTCGAGCCGATCGACGCCCAGGATGACGACCTCCGCGCCGAGCGCCGCGCGGAGATCGGCGGCCCGTGTGCGTACGATGGGACTCGCCGCCTGCTCGCGCAGGTAGCCCGCGTCGATGCCGACGGGCAGCACGGCGACGTCGACGTCGCGCTCCGGCAGGCGCAGGCGGCGCCGATCGTCCGTCGGCGACAGCCCGAGGAAGTGACGTAGACAGTCGATGAAGTTTCTGGCGTCGTCGTCGGTCTGGAAGGCGAGGACGTCGGCGCCGAGAAGGGCGCGGAGCAGCTGTTCGCGCCACGGGCAGATGCCGAAGAGCGACGCCGGCGGAAACGGGATGTGCCAGAAGAACCCGATCCGCGGGCAGCGGCCGGCGTCGCGCAGCAATCCGGGCACGAGGCAGAGGTGGAAGTCGTCGACCCAGACCGCGTCGCGCGGGTCCGCGACCGCCTGCACCGCGGCGGCGAACGCCTCGTTCGCCCGACGATGCGCCGCCCAGAACGCGGGCTGGAACCGACAGCGGTCGGGGAACATGTGGCAGAGCGGCCACAGCACCTGGTTCCCGAATCCGGCGTGGAACGCGCTCGCGTCGTGAAGCCGCACGTTGCGGATCGGATAGCGGAGGCCGGTGTACTCGGGCGCGAGCGTCTCGGGTCCCGACGCGGCGCCGAGCGCGATCCAGCTGCCGCCGGTCTTTTCCAGCGCATCCTCGAGAACGCGCGCGAGGCCGCCAACCGTGCGCGTGCGGCGGCGCGGCGCCGCGCGATGGCCGAGCACGATCGGCGCGCGGTGGGAGAGGAAGAAGAGGCGGCCGCTCTCGCACATGCGATACGTCTACACCCAAACGCGCCGTCACGGCATCGGGTCCCCTGCGACGCGCTTTCGTCGTGCCGTGCGCTTCGCTGTGAGCTGCACCATGCGGTCGTCCCTCGGGTAAAAATTTCTTCGCTTTCTAGGAAATTTTACGTTGACATCTCCGGCAACCGCACAGTAGGGCTCCTGTGTCGATGCGCATGGGAAAGACCGTGCGGCATCCTACGTCATGGGAGAACAACCGATGATGATCGATCGGATCCCGGCTCGCAGCCCGCTGCGAACGGCGCTCGTCGCTGGCGCGCTCGCGTTCAGCCTGGTCGCGGCGCGCCGCCGCGCGTTCGCGCAGGACACGTTCACCGCGCTCGCGAAGCTGCCGGCGTCGACGGACACCTGCTGCAAGCCGCAGTCGAAGCTCTGGTTCCACGACGGCCGCTGGTGGGCGGTGATGCCGAGCACGTCGGCGAAGCCGTCGGGCACGTGGCTCTGGCGGCTGGAGCCGAACCACAGCTGGACGAACGTGCTCCGGCTGTCGGCCGCCACCGGCACGCGCGCCGACGCGCGGGCGGTCGGCGACGTCACCCACATCCTGCTTCACGGCAGCTCGCCCCAGCTCGTCTCGATCCAGTACGACCCGTCGCAGACGAACTACGTCCCGTGGTCGGTCCGCCCGACGATCACGTCGATCCCGCTCCCCGGGAGCGAGACGGCGACGATCGACATCGACACGACGCGCCGGCTCTGGCTCTCGACCGAGTCGGGATCGAACGTCCTCGTGCGCTGGAGCGATCCGCCGTACTCGACGTTCTCGAACCCGATCACGCTCGCGAACAACATCGCCGCCGACGACATCACGTCGGTGATCGCGATGCCGGTGCCGGCGCCGCCGAAGATCGGGGTCTACTGGTCGAACCAGAACACCGAGCGCCTCGGCTTCCGCACGCACCGGGACGGCGATCCGCCGACGACGTGGAGCGCCGACGAGGTGCCCGCGTCGCAGTCGGCGCTCCACGTCGGCGGCGGCATGGCCGACGACCACATGAACTTGAAGCTCGGCGCCGACGGGACGCTCTACGTCGCCGCGAAGACGTCGTACAACGACCCGAGCTTCCCGTTGATGGCGCTACTCATTCGGCGGCCGAACGGCGTCTGGGACAACCTCTACGAGGTGGACGACATCGGGACGCGACCCCTGATGCTGCTGAACGACGCGAACGACCTGCTCCGGTTCGTCTATCCGTCCGACTCCGGCGGCGGCCCGCTCCTCTACCGCGACTCGCACATGTCCTCGATCGACTTCGGCTCACGCCACACGCTGATCAGCGCGACCGTCAACAACCCGACCAGCACGAAGGAGAACTGGGTCGATCAGGTCGTCGTGCTCGCCGGCGGGAACGGCGTGCTCATCACGCGGCCGACGACCGGCACGACCGCGACCACCACGACGGCGGCACCGACGACCACGAGCACGTCGACCAGCTCGACGACGAGCACGTCCGCGCCGGGCGCGACGACGACCTCCACGGTCGCCGCCAACACGACGACGACCACGACGCTCGTCGGCGGCACGACGGGTACGAACACCTACCAGGCCGGCGTCAGCGGTCCCGCCGGCAGCGCGAGCGTCGACACGAACATCCGGCTCGACACGGCGACCACGAACCTCGGCACCGACCCGAGCGTGTACGTCGGCGTGACGAACGGTCCGACGAAGGTCTTCCGCGCGCTCATGGCGTTCAACCTGGGCGACGTCCCGGCGGGCGCGACGATCACGGGCTGCTCGCTCAACGTCAACGTCACGCAGCGCACGAATCCGACCGCGGGTCACGTCCGCCGGCTCTGCGGGGAGCACTGGCTCGACGGCGACGGGCAGGGGGAGCTCCAGGCGAACTGGAACGTGTGGAAGACCGGCAGCGCGTGGACCTCGCCGGGGGCGGGCGGCGCGACCGCCGACTGCGCGACGAGTGGCGACTACACGACCGCCGGCGAGATCGCGTTCACGCCGCCGACGGGCACCGGACATTTCACGTTCCCGGACCTGACGGCGTTCTGCCAGGACGCGATCGCGAACCGCGGCGGCTGGCTGCGCCTCCATATCCGCGAGGACGCCGAGGGGACGCAGAGCAACCTCTTCAAGTTCGACAGCAGCGACGGGACGACGGCGGCGAACCGGCCGAAGCTCTCGGTGAGCTGGTCGCTGCCGTAACGCGAGCGATCGCCGCCGGCCTCGTCCGCGCGCGCCGCGCGTGGTACGCCGGCGGCGATGCACTGCGTCCTCGTCTCCCACTCGCACTGGGACCGCGAG
>Ga0070741_10002805_pt1 | contig 45350 bp, 38 predicted proteins | sample Coa_R1_4_FD_66440 | JGI IMG/M metagenome (GOLD analysis project Ga0070741, IMG submission 66440) | Surface soil microbial communities from Centralia Pennsylvania, which are recovering from an underground coalmine fire - Coalmine... | ecosystem: Environmental > Terrestrial > Soil > Unclassified ... | reverse complement strand
GCCGAGTGCCGAGTGACGGGACGCGGCCAGGCTGCACGGGGGCCGGGGGCCGGGCACCGAGTGCCGCGTGCCGAGTGCCGAGTGACGGGACGCGGCCAGGCTGCACGGGGGCCGGGGGCCGGGCACCGAGTGCCGAGTGCGGAGTGCCGAGTGCCGGGACGCGGCCAGACTGCGCGGGAGCCGGGGGCCGGAGGCCGGGGGCCAGGGGCTGGGGGCCAGGAGTCGGGGGCTGGGGGGCGGGGAATAGAGGGCGATGGTCAGTTGGCGGCCTCGTCTACCAGGATGAAGCGCCGCAGGATGTCGAAGGAGCGCACCACGTCGGGCAGATGCACCTGCTCGTCACGCTGGTGAGCGAAGCGGCTGGCGCCCGGGCCGAAGTTAATCGCGTCCAGCCCCTCGGCGCTGAACTCGGCTACCGGCGTCCAGGCCTGCTTGGCCTCCACCGCTAGGCCGCCAATGGCCTGCAGGCGGCGAACCCAGCGGTTGTCGACTGCCGCTCGGGCCGGCGGCGAATTGCCCACTACGCGCAGCTCGGCAACCTCCGGAGCCAGCCCGCGCAGGTAATCTTCGGCCTCGTCGGGCGTGCGTGTGGGCGCATAGCGGAAGTTTAGGTGGCAGGTGACGCGATCCGGGATCACGTTCTGGGCGATGCCGCCGGCGATCTGCGTCAGGCTCAGCACCTCAGTGTAGGTCAGCTCGCCGATGCGAACGGGCCGCGGCTCGATGGCTGTCAGCGGTCGGAGCGCGGCGATGGCCTTGTGCAGCGCGTTCTCGCCCTGCCATGGCCGGGCCGAATGTGCGCTCCGGCCGCGAAACGTGAGCTCGGCGTTCAGGTTCCCCAAGCAGCCGATCTGCAGCGTGCAATCGGTCGGCTCCATGACCACCACCAGCGCCGCTTCACGCAGCCTGGGCCAGCTCGAGAACAGCGCCGGCACGGCGCTCTCGCTCACCGGCAGCTCTTCCCGAGCGAAGAACAGGAAGCCGCAGTCCAGCACCCTGTCCGCGGCTGAGCCGGCATCCAGCCAGCGAGCCAGCTCGATCATGACCGCCAGCGCGCCCTTCATGTCGCTCGCGCCAAGGCCGTGCAGGGTTTGGCCGTCAATGCGGCCGGGCAGGTTGTCCTGCTCGGGCACCGTGTCGAGGTGGCCGGCCAGCACCACGAGCGGTCGATTCGATGGCACGGCGGGCGCCAGGCACAGCCCGTGACCAGCGACTTCCGTCAGCTCGAGCTGGCGCAGCGGGCGCAGCAAGCCAGCGATGTGCGCCGCCAGCTGGGCCTCATTGTGGCTGACGGAAGAAATGTCGACCAGCTCCAGGGTGCGCAGCGCCAGCCGCCGCTCGAGGTCGCTGGTTGGCTGCACGATGGGTTCAAGGTAACATGCCCATTGACTGCCAGACGCACGGGCTGGCGATAGACGCGCCTGCACCGCCGGGCAACACAGACCGGCTGTATACACCACCAAATTTTCGAGGAGGCGCACCACCCATGCACCCGACCTTCGAACGGGCAATGGCGCAGCCCATTCAAGCCAACGTCCTCGTGGCTCTTTGCGACTGGCGGCTGTTCTTTCAACTGATGAAGGAACGCGGCAGCATCCGCATGTTCGCCGACCTGCACGAGTTCTACCTGCTCACGGAGGATCATGTCCAACGAACCGGCGGCCTGGTGATCAAGTTCATGGGCGACTCCGCGCTGGCGATCTATCCGCAAGAGCTGGCGGGCGGCGGGATCATGGCCCTGATGGAGCTCAAACGCCAGGTGGACGCCTGGTTCAAACGGCGCGGCATCAACAGCTGGCTTTATGTCAACGCCCATTACGGTGAAGTCACCCTCGGACCGATGGGCAGGTCCGGACGGCTGGACGTCATCGGGGATACGGTCAACATCACCGCCACGCTTGGCTCCAAGAGCTTCGCGTTGAGCCAGCAGGCCTTTCGTTGTTTGAGCCCCGAGCACCGGCGGCTGTTCCACCGCTTCACTCAGCCGGTGTTGTACATTCCCGAGGCTGGGGCACTCGAACCGGCACCTGCGCTCGCTAACATCTAGATCTGACTGCGAAGCACTTCCTGGCCGAGGTCTATCGGCGACCCGCGTGACGAGTCTGCGCCGCCGAGCCGGGCGACGCTGGTGGATGCGATGAGGGCGCCGTTCGGTCAGCGGACAACACTGTCGTCCAACCAACACCCGGCCCGGAACGGCCAGCGGCTCGATTCTAAGGTGCAGATACCCAGCGCCCAACGATCGGAGCGTGCCCTGCTGGTCGGCGCCACGCTGGCCGCCAATCGCGACGAGCCGCAGGACCTGGATCTGGCCGAGCTGCGCGCGCTGGCGGAGACGGCCGGCGCCGAGGTGATTGGAGAGCCCATCACCCAGAAGCTGCAGACGCCGAACCCCGCGCTGTACATCGGGAAGGGCAAGCTGGAGGAAGTGCAGGACGCGGCTCGACAGCTGCAGCCGGACCTGGTGCTGTTCGACGACGAGCTGTCGCCTTCACAGCAGCGCAACCTGGAGCAGGCGCTGAAGCTCAAGGTGGTCGATCGCCCCACGCTCATCCTGGACATCTTCGCCCAGCGCGCCCGCAGCCGCGAGGGCCGGCTGCAGGTCAACCTGGCGCAGTACCAGTACCTGCTGCCGCGACTGTCAGGGCTGTGGGCCGAGTTTTCGCGAACGGGCGGCGGCATCGGCACGCGCGGCGGGCCCGGCGAGCAGGAGCTGGAGCGGGAGCGGCGGCGCATCCGTAAACGCATCACCGACCTCGAGCAGGAAATCGAGCAGGTGCGCCGCCAGCGTGGCGTGCATCGCCAGGAGCGGGCCGAGCTGGGCTTCCCGCTGGTCGCGCTGGTGGGCTATACGAACGCCGGCAAGTCGACGCTTCTCAATGCGCTCACCAGCGCCAAGGCCCTCGTCATGAACGCGCCCTTTGCCACGCTCGATCCCACCGTGCGCAAGGCCAAGCTGCCCGACGGCATGGAGATCCTGCTGTCCGACACCGTCGGTTTCATCCGCAAGCTGCCGCCAACGCTGCTGGCCGCCTTTCGTGCCACGCTCGAGGAGCTGCGCGAGGCCGACCTGCTGCTGCAGGTCGTAGACGTGAGCGAGGACCTGGCAGAGGATCGCCTGTACTGGGTACGGCAGACCCTGGCCGGCATCGACCTCGCCGATCGCCCGGTGGTGACCGCGCTCAATAAGATTGACCGCCTGCCGGCGGATAGGGCCATCGACTACAGCCATTTCACGCAGCCCGTGGCCGTGTCGGCGGCGACAGGGCAGGGCCTGGATCGCCTGCTGGACAAGATTCGCGAGCGGCTGGTCGCCGGCTACGTCCCCGTTCGTCTGCGCCTGCCACTATCCGAAGGGCGGTTGCGCGAGCTTTTCCGCCGCCGCGGCCTGATCGACCGCGAGCGCTACACCGATACCGACGTGGAGATCGACGGCCGCATCTCCCCGCGCCTGGCCGGCGCGTTCAGACAGTACTCGCTCTAGAGGCGATGACGGCCTTCGACAACCCATCGGTATGGCTAATCCGGCAGGCGCCACACCGTTCCGATGACCTCGGTGGCCCTGGCCATCCAGCCGGGCTGCGTTATGTCGAACCAGCGAATGCGGGCGTCGCGCTTGAACCAGGTCTGCTGCCGCTTGATGAACCGGCGGGTGCGGCGTTTGACCAGCGCTACGGCCTCGTCGAGCGATAGCTCGCCGGCGAGGTGCCCGGCAAGCTCTCGATAGCCCAAACCGGACAGCGCTGGCAGGTCGGGCGGATAGTGGCTCAGCAGCTCCGCGACCTCTTCGAGCCAGCCAGCGGCCAGCATGCGATCGACGCGCTCGTCGGCGCGCCGGTACAGCTGCTCCCGCGGCGCGGTCAGGCCGATCTGCAGCGCCTCATATCGCGGGGCGGCGCGCGGCGGACCCGACCCGGCGCGCTCGACCGCTCGCAGCAGGCGGTAGCGGTTGGCCGGATCGATGTCCTCGGCAGCGGCGGGGTCCACCCGCCGCAGCCGCTGCAGCAGCGCACCGCGGCTCAGCTCTGCCCTCCGCAGGTCCGCGTCGGGCGGCGCGGGCGGCAGCTCGAAACCGTTTACGATCACTCGAACGTACAGTCCTGTCCCGCCCACCAGAAATGGCCGCTCAGCCGCGTCGATTGCCTGGTAAGCCAAACGCTGATAGTCGGCCAACGAAAAGGAGTCATCAGGGTCGACCACGTCGATGAGCGCGTGAGGCGCGGCCGCCCGCTCTTCAGCCGTCGGTTTCGCCGTCCCAATGTCGAGGCCGTGGTACACCTGCCGCGAGTCGGCGGACACCAGCACGGCTCCGGGCAATCGCGTGGCAATGCGCAGCGCGAAGGCGCTCTTGCCGCTGGCAGTTGGCCCGACGATGGCCACCAGGGGTTTCAATAGCGGGCTCAGGAAACGGCAGGTCTCGCCAAGATCAGGCTGGCCTCGCCGCCAGGATGCGGCCCAGCAGCTCGTCGGCTTCGGCAGCGGCGCTGGCCGCCCAGCCCGCTTCGGTGATGAACGGGAGGTTGGCCAGCACGTTGCCCGCCGAGATCTGGGCCGCCGCCTCGGCTGCCGTCACGGCCGCGCGGGCGTCGTTCGACAGCGTCTGATTGCCGCTGCGGAAGATCTCACCGCCCAGCTCGGCCAGGCTGGCGCAGGCGCGCATGACCTCCAGCGGCACGATCGTCGCCAGCTTGCAGGCGGTATTCAGGGCCTCGATGCGCGCCGGATCGTCCTTGCCCAGCTTGAACGCGGCCGATACGCGGCGGAAGGCCTCGGCGTCGGCGTCCATCAGCTCTCCTGCCTTGCGGCCAAGAGCCTCCGCCTCCGAGCGCATTTCGCGAACGCGACCTTCTACCGCGGCGTACTTGGGCCGGCCAACCGTGTGGCTGCAGACCATCCGCACCAGCGAGGCGGACAGCTTGGCCATGAGCGCCGCCGCCGCGCCACCCCCCGGCGTGGGAGCGCCGGATGCCAGCTGCTCGCAGAACGCGTCGACCGTCAGCTCTACAAATGCCGTTTCCGCGGCGGCCTGTCCCGGGCTCTCGGTCATCGCACGTACCCGTCGGCCAGCCCAGCGTCTACGGTCAGAATGCCGCCGGTGATCTTGGCCGACCGATCAGAAGCGAAGAACAGCGCAGCCTCGGCCACGTCGGCCGCGGTCACATTGAGCTTGAGGGTGCTGCGCTGGCGGTAAATCTCGGGTAGATCGTCCAGGTCTACGCCACGGCTCGCCGCGCGGGCCTGGCCCCACTGACCCTGCCACAGCCCACTCCCCTCGAACACGGCGTCCGGCGCCAGGCTGTTGACGCGAATGCCGAAGGGCCCTGCTTCTTCAGCCACGCTGCGAGCCAGGTGCAGCTCTCCGGCCTTAGCGCTGGTATAGGCAGCGGCGTTCTTGGCCGGCGCAAGGCCGGCTTTCGACGCAACAAAGATGATCGAGCCGCCCAGCCAGCGATCGGCCGAAACGGCCTGGCGCTTCATGACCTTCAACGCTTCCCGTGTGACCAGGAAGTAGCCGGTGAGGAGCACATCCTGGCAACGCCGCCACTCCTCCAGCGTCAGCTCGTCCACCGGCTTGGCGATAGCGAGCCCGGCGTTGGAAACCACCACGTCCACTCCGCCGAAGGCCAGCACCGTCTCTGCCAGCGCCCCAGCCACGCTATCAGGATCGGTCACGTCGCACTCGAGGGCGATGGCCGGACCCGGCAGCTCGGACGCCAGCTGCCGCGCGCCTTCGAGGTTCACGTCCGCCAGGGCGAGGTGGGCGCCTTCATCCGAAAAGCGCCGCGCGATGGCCCGCCCAAGGCCGCCCGCGGCGCCGGTGATGAAGGCCACGCGACGGGCCAGCTCCTTCTCCGGCGGCAGCAGGGTCAGCTTGTACAGCTCCAGCGGCCAGTACTCGAACTCGTAGGCATCGCGATCGGCCAGCGAAGCAAAGCGGTCCAGCACCGTCGCCCCACGCATAATCTGAATGGCTCGCGTGTAATTCTCGGCGGCGAGCATGGCCGCGCGCCGGTCCTTGCCGGCAGTGACCATGCCCAGGTCCGGCACCAGTACCACCTTGGGCAAGCCTTCGAACGCCGCCGGGGGCCGAGGCGTCCCAGGGGTCGGCTGTGAGGGGTCAGCGGTCAGACGTCCGTAGACAGCTTGCGTTTGCTCGCGGAAGAAGCCGTCGTACTCATTCTCGTACTGTGCGAGGGCTCGATCGAGCGCCGCTACGAGATCGTCCGAACCGGTGCCGCTGGCCGCTGCTCCCTCCAGGAACAGCGGCTTCACCTTGGTATACAGCACGTGATCGGGACAGGCCAGTCCTTGGGTCGCGACGGCCGGGCTCTCCCGCGAGTTGACGAACTGCAGCACCTCGTCGCTGGCCGTGTAATGCAGGATCACACGCTTGCTGCGGGACAGCCGTCCGCGCAGCGCCGGAAAGAGCTGATGGGCCATGTCCTGGCGCTGCCGCGGCTCGGGAGCGGGATGATGCAGCCCGCCGAAAATCCGCTTGCCCCGCGCCTGCTCTTCGATGTACTCGGCCGCGCGGTTGATGAACTCGAGGGTGTTCAAGTAGCTCTGCTTGGCGCTGTCGGCCCAGGTCACGAGGCCATGCTTGCCCAGAAACACTGCCCGGCAGCGCGGCTGGGCGTCCACCGCGTCGGCGCACCACCGAGCCATGCCGAAGCCGGGCCGCAGGTAGGGCACCCACGCCACCTCGTCGCCGAATACCTGGCGCGTGATCTCCTCGCCTCGCTCGGCCATGCAGAAGCTGACGATGGCGTCGGCATGCACGTGATCGACGTCCTGCCACGGCAGGAAGCCGTGCAGCAGTGTCTCGATGGACGGCCGGGGGGCCGCGGGCTCCAACAGCGCGTGGGCCAGGTAGTCGACCATGTCCTCGTCCGACATGGAGTGGCGCCCCCGAACGTCGATCACCGCGTCCAGCGCCACGTCGGGAAAGGCCGCGCGCGGCGCCGTCTTGAGGTCGTAGCCGCTGGCTTTGACCGACAGCACCCGAGTTTCCCGGCCACGATAGTCGCGGCTCAGCCGCTTGGTGGAGGTGTTGCCGCCGCCGCGATTGACGATGCGCTCGTCGGCGCCGAGCAGGTTGGAGCGATAGACCAGCAGATCGAGCTGGTCGAGGGTGGCCGCGCGAGCGTCGTCCCAGCGCGACTCAAACGTCAAGCCGGCCGCTCCCAAGCGGCCGGTGTTAGGACCCAAACGTCACATGCCATGCGGTTCAATGATCGCATGGTGAACGCCGTTCCTGGCGTTGGTTACAGGCTGAAGACGTTGGCCGCGAACAGGTCCTCGAGCTTCATCTTGGCGGGCGTGAGGCCCTGCTCGTGAGAGAGCTCGACAATCGTTTCCAGCATCTCGCGATTGGCGCTCACGCCGTAGGGAAACGGATCGTCGCCGAAGATCTTCCGGGTCTGAGCCAGGTACTGCGGGCCGAAGATCAACCCTGAGCTGATGCTGTCGGCCAGCTTCTCGTAATACAGCTCCTTGGCCTTGACGAACGCGCTGTACAGGTTGAAGGCCACCCAAGGATACTTCCTGTAGACGTCTCCACGAATGATGTAACCGTGGTTGGCTGGGATGTAGCCGTGCTTCTGGAAGAAGCGCGTGCCCTCGGCCATGAGGTCGGGAAACAGCGGCTTGACCCTGCTCCAGTCGCCGCCCTGGCCGCGGTTGTGGGTGGAACGGTCGATGAAATTGGTCTCCCGCCGAAAGGCGCGCGCGACCGGCGCAGCGTCGATCGCGTTATTCACCAGCATCGAGGCCAGGCTCTTGTCCGCCGGAATACGGTGGAAGGAGATCCCTTCCGGTGGGCTGAAGCCGGTGGCCCCACCGTGGCTCAGCTCCTCGGTGCGCTCCATGTACCACTCGACCTTGTACTGCGACACCCCGAAGTCATGCTCCAGGACACCACGGGTCCACAGCGAGGCCGTTTGCTGGTAATCCCCCACGCCGATGCGCTTCCCTACCAGGTCCTCCGGCTTCTGCACCCCGGCATCGACATGCACCGAGAGCTGCGCGTGCATGAAGCGCCGCGAGGGGAACACCGGCAGCATGATCATGTCCATGCCTTTGGATCGAGCGATGAGATAGGACGACAGCGACATCTCCGACACTTCGAATTCTTCGAAGTTGAGCTGCCGCCAGAACGTCTCGGAAGGGTCCGAAAGCGTCGTGATGAGCTCGATCCCCTCCGGCTGCACGATGCCATCCAGCAGCGGCTGGATACGCTCGTTGGCGTTGGTGATGAAACTCAGGGTGAGCCTATTCATACGTGTTCGACCTCAAACCGCGGGACGTTGGAACCCCGACATCATACCCCTGTGACGCCGTCCTATAATGCCTGCCAATCGTCGCCAGGAGCTGTCCATGACCGCCTTCCGTCCGCGCTCGAAGGCTCCCCGTTTCTTCTCCCTGCTGCTGGGTATTACCGCGATGACCGCTGCCTGCGGCGGGCAGGCGGCGCCTTCGGCCTTCTCGGTTGGCGCCAGCTCTCCCGCCGCCGGCTCGGCCGCCGCGAAGCCAGGGGACTGGGACCAGCTCCTCGCCGCCGCGCGCAAGGAAGGCGCCGTCTCGATCTACGCCTCGCAGGGCTCGAACTACCGCAAGATGGACGTCGAGGCCTTCCAGCAGGCTATCCCGGGAATCACCGCGGACGCCATCTTCGTCTCGTCGGCTGAGCGGGTTAGCCGCCTGAACCTCGAGCGGCAAGCCGGACGCTACCTGGCCGACGTCTGGATCTCCGGCACGTCGGACACCGTGACCACGGTCAAGGACGCCCACCTGACCCAACCCTTGAAAGACCAGCTGGTGCTGCCCGAGGTGCTGGACCCGTCCAAGTGGTTCCAGAACCGCCTGTGGTGGGCGGACAGCGCCGAGCCATTCACCACGCTCGAGTACGTCGGTGACGTGAATCCCGTCGTGTTCGCCAACCCCAAGCTGGTGGATATCAAGAGCCTGACGTCCTACATGGACCTGCTCGACCCGAAATGGAAGGGCAAGATCGCTTCGACCGATATCCGCAACCCTGGCAAGGGCGCTGACCAGGCGCGTTTCGTCTTCAAGAACCCCGAGCTTGGCGCGCCCTTCCTCACGCGGCTCTTCGGCGAGATGAACGTCAAGCTGAGCGACGACCAAACGCAGCTCATCAACTGGGTGGCCCAGGGCGTCTACCCGATCGGCGTATTCCTGTCCGTCAGTGAGGCTCAGCCGGCAATCAAGCAGGGGCTGGACATCGCCATCGTGCCGGCCGAGCAGTTCAGGGAGGGAGCGTCTATCGGGCCAGGCGCCGGCGCGGTGGCCATCATCGACAAGGCGCCTCATCCTAACGCGGCCAAGGTGTACGTGAACTGGCTGCTGTCGAAGGCGGGCCAAACGGCCTGGCAGCGCATCGTCGGCGATAACTCGCTGCGGACGGACATCTCCAAGGACGGCGTCGAGCCGCTGCTCGTGCCCAAGGAGGGCGGCAAGTACGCAGCCACCGGCACCGAAGAGTACGGCCGGCTGCAGAACAGTGCGATCCGCGGCCTGATCGACGACGCGGTGAAGAGGGCCCAGTCGCAATAGCGCCACTCAGGCGAGATTGCCAGACAGTATAGTCCGACAATTGGCGCCGCTGGTGGACGTATACTGTCGGCACATAGCAAGGAGGTCGAAGAACATGCCAACAATGCTGTATGTGGGAACAGAGAAGGGAATCGTGGCGCTCAAGCGGGAGCACGGCGATACCTTCACCATCGCCAGCCACTCACTCAAGGGCTGGGAGGTACCGGACGTTGCCTCCACCGCCGCGGAGCCAAACCGCGTCGCCGCCGGCACGCGAGGGGACGGCGTGTGGCTGAGCGAGGACGCCGGACAAAGCTGGTCCAAGCCCAGCTACGGCCGGCCAGGGCCGGGCAAGGTTCGCTGCGTGACCGTCGATCCCAAGGATCCGCGCCGCCTGTACGCCGGCTGCGAGCCCATCGACGTTTTCATGAGCCCCGACCTGGGCAAGAACTGGGAGCGCCTGGTGTCCATCTGGGACGTCCCGGGGGTTGCCGACGTGACCTACCCGGTTGCGGTCGTCGAGCCGCACGTGCGCGACATCACGCTCGATCCCAACGACACGTCCAAGGTGTACGCCGCCCTGCAGGTGGGCTCCATCGCCAAGAGCAGCGACGGCGGCCGAAGCTGGAAGCTCATCGACGCCGACGTCGACTGCGACGTGCACACCATCGTGGTGGACCCCACCAACACCAGCCACATCTTCGTCGCCACCGGCGGGCACGACAGCCGCGGAGGCCGGGTCAAGGGCAAGGCGCTGTATCACAGCCCCGACTGTGCCGAGAGCTGGCAGCCGCTGGCCATGGAGTTCAACCAAGAGTACTCGGTGCCGCTGATCATGCACCCCGCCAATCCGAAGATCATGTACTCGTCCCTGGCCGTGAACCAGCCGAGCATGTGGCGCAAACGCGACAGCGGCGCCGAGTCGCGCGTCGTTCGCACCGAAGACGGCGGCAGGACCTGGCAGACGCTGAGCAAGGGCCTGCCCGAGAGCAGGGAATTCATCGAGGCGATGGCCTTCAACCAGAGCGACCCCAACCAGATCTTCGCCGGCACCCGCAGCGGCAAGCTCTTCGCCAGCCGCGATGGCGGCGATTCCTGGCACCAGCTCGAGGTGGAAGTCCCCTCCATAACCTCCATGGTGTCCGTCGAGGCCTGATCGCTTCGCTCAAACCGACCACATCCGAAAGAGGCCCACGCTCGCCGCGCGGGCCTCTTTCGTTCTCTGGACAGGAATTTGCGGGCGCCTCAACCTAACCCTCTCGAGGAGCATCCCCATGGTTCAACTCTGCACCCATGTTGACCAGATACGGAACGTAACGCCCCGCTCGAACGGCTGCGAAGAGTGTCTCAAGATTGGCGACCGCTGGGTGCACTTACGACTGTGCTTGACCTGCGGGCACGTCGGCTGCTGCGACAGCTCCAAGAACAAGCACGCCACCAAGCACTTTCATGCGACGTCGCACCCAATCATCCAATCGCTCGAGCCAGGTGAGAGCTGGCGCTGGTGCTACGTGGACGAGCTGATGTTCGAAATAGACGGCTAGGAGCGCGGGCCGACAGCGTCGCGGCCCAGCGTGCGCGCCACCAGCGCCAGGCTGCAAGTCACCACCGTGATGATGACCGTGGTGACCGCGGCCGGTTCGCGCAGACCGTCGCGCAGGAACTCCAGCGTCAGCAGCGACAGCGTGCGCGTGCGCGACGTGGCCAGCATGATGATGCTGGATGTGGCGTTGGCCGTGAACAGGAACAGCAGCGTGCCGACTACGACCATGGTCGGTCCCAGCAGCGGCAGCACGACGCGGAGGTAGGTGCGCAGCCAGGTGGCGCCGGACGTTCGCGCGGCCTCCTCCAGCTCCAGCCGCAGCTGCAGCAAGGTCGCTTTGAAGGTCTGGGTAGCCAGTGTGGTCCCCACCAACAGGCACGCCGCGATGAGCAGGAAGATGCTTCCGTAGAACGGCTTGAACACGGGCGTGCTGAGGAACATCCACAGCAGCCCCAGCCCTGCTAAGGCGCCGGGGATCACGCTCGGCACCCAGACCACCAGGTCGAGCGTCCCGCGTCCGCGCAGCCCCCTTCCGCGAACGATGACATAGGCCACGAAGGAGTACAGCGCCGCGCCCAGCACGGCCACGCTGAGCGCCACGATGAGGGTGTTCTTGAGCGATAGGATGAAGACCGAGTCCCCGAACGCCTGCTGCCAGTGCGCCAGCGTCCACGGGCGCGCCAGGTTGAAGAAACCGAAGCGGGTCATAAAGCTGGCCGCCAGCACCGATACGACCGGCAGCCCTACGAGCATCGTCGTCAGCACCGCCATGAGGCCGAACAGCGGCCAGCGCCAGGGCCCGAGATCGGCCACCGCCGGCTTCATTCGCCCGCCGACGGTGGTGTACGCGCGGCGTGTGGTCATGCGCCGCTGGATAGGAGCGGCGATCATCAGCAGCACCAGGGTCACGCTGCCCAGCGCGGCTGCCTGGGCCAGCTGCGGCGGATCGCCTCGGACCAACGTCACGATCCGGGTCGAGTACACGTAGAAGTTGAACGGCACGCCCAGCAGCAGCTCGATCTCGAAGGACTCGAACAGCCGCACCAGGCCCAGCATGAACACGATGACCAGGCCGGGGGTCATCATCGGCAGCGTTACCTTGAGGAACGTCAGCCACTGGCTGGCGCCGGACATCCGGCTGGCCTCTTCCATGGTGGCGTCCATGTTGCGGAAGGTGGGCGTGAGCAGCATCACCTTGAACGACACCGCGTGCGAGGCCAGATGCACCCACACGATGCCCCAGAAGGAGTAGACGTTGAAGATCCCGCTGGCGCCAGCAGGCGTGTGGAGGATGCCACCCAGCCAGCTGTTGAGCAGGCCGGTGTGAGGATCGGCCAGCAGGATCCAACCCAAGGTGGTGGACAGCGCCGGGATGAAGAACGACAGCCAGAAGAGGAACTCGAAGAACCTCCCCGCGGGCAGGTTGGTGCGCGCCAGCAGCAGCGCCAGCAGCGCCGCGATGGGGAACGAGATGAGCTGGTAACACAGCGCCAGGACCAGAGTGTTGCGCAGCGCGTCCAGCACGCCGGCATCGCTCCAGGCATCGATCCAGGTCTTCAGGCCGTAAACAGCAGGCTGGCCGATGGGCGCCGTGTTGAAGCTGTTGATCAGAATCAGGGCGAGCGGGTAGATGACGTAGTAGCCCAGACCGAGGATGAGGGCGATGAGCCCTGCCTGCGGCCAGGAGAAGCGCGCGAGCAGCGGGAATAGCGTGCGCCGCGGCGCAACGAGCGTGTTCTGCGATTGGTTCAGAGCAGCGGCCATGACACCTTGACCGTTCCTACCACCTTCGGAGCATGAGAGTTACAGCGCCTCCCCCAGGCGCGAGGTTCCAAGAGGTTAACAGGACGTGAATGGATGGGAGAGCTATTTAGCAGACGCTCCCACTTGCTTCAATCCCTCGTTGATCGGAGCGGTCAGGGTTGCCGGAGCAAATGCTCGCGAAAGGCTGCCACCAGCGCCAGCCCCCACAGGGCGCGGCTGGTGGCAGGAGCGAAAGCGCTCACAGCGCGCCCACAATGTGCACCTGGACAGAGCTGCTCTGCCCGCTGAGCCCCAGCGCCATGGTGTGATGAGTCGGCTCATCGTCGGGATGCGGAAAGAGCTCCCGCCAGTGGCGCATGATTTCCGGTTCCTCGTCGTAGTTGCGAACCAGGAGAGTGACGTGGCCAACGTTGTCCGGACTGGCACCCGCCTGCTCGGTCAGCGATCGGAGATGCGTGAACGCCCAGCGGCACTGCTCCCCCAGGCTGCCGCGCGAGTCGAGCTGCCCGGGCGGCTGCCCACTCATACCCGAAGACCACATCAGCCGGCCGATGGACGCACCCATGGGAATGGGGTCGTGGTGGCCCACGTTGGGGATCTCATAGTTCTTCCGCTGACCCTGGCCAATCACCGCGACGGCCTGGAGCTGCGCGATGGTCGTACGCCCCTTCAGCTCGTCGTAGAAGATCGTCTTGCGCGCCGGCCGGTTGCCGTCGGCCGGAAACACCTCCAGCCAGGTCTTGATCAGCAGCGGCTGCTCCGCCCGATCGCGAAGGAAGACGTACATGTGCAGCACGTCGTCCCACGATCCGCCCGCGTCTTTGACCAGCGTCTCCAGGGTGGTGAACGCCTGGCGCAGCTGCACCTCGGGATCGCCGCTCTGCTTGCCCGTGGCCGGGTCCTGATCGACGATGACGGACGAGAAGACCAGGTCGCCAATCCGCACCCCGGCCGGCAGCGGATCCTTGTGCGCGAAGCAGGGTATCTGCAATGGCTTCGGGCGCTGGCCGGCAAGCCCCATAGCCTGGAGCTGCACCTGCTGCCCGGCCGGCAGCGGGTACTGATTCGTCTTCCGAGCAGGCCGCCGCTGTTCGTCCGGGAACAGCGCCAGCCACGGCTTGTTGATGTGCGGCCGGTAGCTTTGGTCCGGAATGTTCACCGTGACCAGCCCCAGCTCGGCCGGGCTGATGCCCGCCATATCGAGCAGCCGCTGCAGGTTGTCGAAAGCCGCTTGGAACTGCTCGCCCGCGTTTGCGCTCAACGCGCCCGTTCGCGGATCGGCAGCGCTGATGCTGCTCGTCGAGAACAGGCCGCCATCCAGCCGCGCCAGCTGAAGGGGCGGCCGGCCCCCACCGACCGGCAGCGACGTAAGAGCGCGCCGGCTCATGATCTCCCTCCTGCCATCGACGCCTCGGCGGCCTCAACCACCGCCTGCAGCACCAGCTGCGAGATCGCCTTGTCGCGCTGGGCACTGTTGCCGCCCACCGCGACCGCTCCCACGACCTTGCCGCCGATCTTGACCGGCTCGCCACCCTGGAGGGTCGTGAACTGCGGATCCCCATAGTCCGCCAGCGTCCGACCGTATTCGGCCAGCTCGGCCTTGAAGTCGACGGTGCTGCGGCCCATGATGGCGGCCGTGTACGCCTTGCGGATGGCGAAGCGTAGGACTCGCTCGTGCGTGCCATCCAGTCGCGCGCAGCCAATCAGGTGTCCGCCGGCATCGACTACCGCGACAGCCATGTTCTTCCCGTCCTTGCGCGCTTCGGTCAACCCGACCTCGATGGCTGTCTGCGCCTCGTGCAGGCCGATGGAAAGCTGCTGGTACACGCCTCAGTGCTCGTGCAGCTCAGACCCTGGCGACAAGCAGATCGCGGGCCGCGTCCTGCCAGGGCACGTCCTTGGGCAGCATGGCGTCCGCGGCGCGAACGCCGCGATAGGTATCGGGGTTCACGCCCAGCGGATCGCGGCCGTCGCGCACGTCCTTGACCATGTCCAGCAGAATACGGCGCATGGCCGCCACGGCCTTGTCGGTGCTTCCCAGGTGCTCCCGCCAGCGCGGCACGATGCGCCCCATGCTCTCCTGCACGGCCAGGTCTTGGGTGTTCAACCCCTTGATGCCGGTGAAGGTCTTGGTTCGCTGCCGCTCGCGGTCGATGAGCCAATCGTTCTCCCGCGTCTGACGTCGCACCGTGCCGCTCTCGCCGTCAGGGCCGCGTCCCGAAGAGGTCTCGGCCTTGACGATGTAGTCGGGCGTGAACGGGATCGCGGGGTCGATGGCGTACATCCAGTTGAAGATCATCGTGTTCTCGTCGTCCATCGGCACCCACATGTGTCCGCGGATCGACGGCACGTCGGCCGCCTTGCCGGTGCTGGCGCGGCTGTCGATGCGCTGGCTCCGGAATTGATGGAACGGCAGGACGAACTGGTACACGCGCACGTAGTTGCCCTCGTCGCCGGCGTTGCGGATGCTGGCATAACGGAAGCCGTAGTCCGTCCGCTCCACCTCTAGCCGCGGAGACGTATCGATCTGCCTCAGGCCCTTGTTAGCGAGGTCGTTGTTGTGCAGAAACGACGAATGGACGGTGTCGATGCCGCCCTCGATGCCTTGGACGAAGTTGCAGTACTCCATGGTCTTGGACACATAGCGGTACTGCTCGGGCGCCCGCAGCCACTCCATGCCAGGCGGCTCGGGCTTTTTCTCCGCCGGACCGAGATAGGCCCAGATGACGCCACCCAGCTCCACGGTGGGGTAGGCCTGCAGGTGAATCTTCTCCTTGAACCGGCTCTCCGGCGGCTCATTGGGCATGTCGGTGCAGTTGCCCGCCACGTCGAATTTCCAGCCGTGGTACACGCAGCGCAGCCCGCACTCCTCGTTGCGACCCAGGAACAGCGACGCGAGACGATGCGGGCAGTACTCGTCCAGCAGCCCGACCTTCCCATCCGTATCACGGAAGGCCACCAGCTCCTCACCCAGCAGCTTCACCCTCACGGGCGGACAATCGGGCGCCGGCAGATCGCTCACCAGGAGCGCCGGCATCCAGTAACGCCTCAAGACCTCGCCCATGGGCGTTCCGGGCCCTACTCGGGTGACTAGCTCGTTCTCTTCCCGACTCAGCATCGACTTGTCCTCCTCGTGAGACTCGTGTGACCTATTGTTGCCTGGCGGCCGCTGCCAACTTCAGCTCGTCCATGAACCCGCTTTCCTCGAGCTCCAGCACGTAGCGTAGATCCCACAACGTCAGCGGGTTCAGCCCATCCAGCGGCGCATAGTTGCCGTTCAGGAGAGCGTACGTCGTGGCAATGCCCTGAACGCTTGGGATGGGCCGCTCGTCGTAGCCCTTGCGAAGGTCGTCGTAATGCCGACGGAGCGTCGCGGGATCTTCAACCTTCATCAGCCGAGCCGGCTCACCCGACATGATGGCCAGGGTCCTCTCCGGCTGGTTGTGAAAGACGTGCAGCGCCCGATACACGGCCCGCATGAACTTCCGCAGCTCGCCCTCGTGGCCGCTGATGAAGGGCCCCAGCGCCGCGAAGAACAGCGACCCACATTCCACCAATGGCGGAGCGTCGAGGTCATGCAGGCCGGCCGCGAGCGCCGGCTCGGCGTACAGCGGAGAGCAGATGACCGCGTCCGCCTCGCCGGCGGCTACCTTGCGCCACTGCTGCCAGCGCCCGATGTCCTCGTCCTCGACGATCACCGTCTCCACGCGGCCATGCAGTCCCAGCTGCTTGAGCCACTGGATGCTCGACAGCCGGGATGAGTCCATGCCTCGAATGGCGATGCGCTTGCCGCGCAGGTCGTCCAGCCCGTGCACCGCCTGCGACGCCAGCAGCCGCTCGACCGCGTGGTTCTGGCACGACGCCAGGACCCGCACGGGGTGCCCTTTCAACCGTGCCGGAAAGAGGAAGCGCAGATGCTCGCAGATGAGGTCATGGTTACCTTGCAGGAAACCCTGCTCGTACTCGTCCTCGTCGTACATCCGATCGATGCGGACGTCCAAGCTCTCGTGCTCGGCGGCCATAGCCTGGATGACGTACAGCAGCGGGGTGCGGTCATTGTCCCGATAGACGATCCGGATTTGGTCCATCAACAGCTCACGCCCTGAATTCCTGGCCGCGAAGGCCGGTGGAGGCGTTCGGGGGCAGGTGTATCGCTGGCTAGATTACACGATGCCGTCCAGCCGCACGGCGTGTGTTATCGTCCGGCCCGTCATGGCAGAGACGCTAACCGTTTGGATCACCGCCGGTGTGCCCCAGAAGCAGTTCGACGAGCTTCGGGCGGCGCTGCCGGCTTGTGAGTTCTTGACCGCCCCGGAGCTGGACGCGGAGGCGCTGGCGCGCGTCGACGTGCTGTACGCCGAGGACCCGATCCCGGACGAGATGATGGCCCGTATGCCGCGCCTCGAATGGGTGCAGGTCACCCGCGGAGGCGTGTATGAATTCCTTACGCCCTTCGTCAAGGCATCTCCCCTCCAAATCACCAGCTCGACGGGCGTCCATGGTCCGGCCTTTTCCGACTTCTGCATCGCGCTGCTGTTCGCCCTGGGAAAGAAGCTGCCGCACTTCTGGCGAGCGCAGCACGAAGGCCGCTGGGACCCGGTTACGCCGGGCGTCATCAGCGGCAAGACGCTCGGCATCCTGGGCCTGGGCACCACCGGCTCCGAGCTGGCGCGCAAGGCCAACTGCCTGGGGCTGCGCGTGCTGGCGACCAAGCGTACGCCCTCGCCAAAGCCGGACTACGTCGACCATCTCGGTCTGCCCGACTACATGCCGCAGCTGCTGGCCGAGTCCGACTTCGTGGTGCTGGCGATGCCCTCCATCCCCTCCACCGTCGGGCTCCTGGGCGAACGCGAGCTGCGGCTGATGAAGCCGACGGCCTACCTCATCAACCTCACCACCGGCAAGGCCATCACCGAAGAGCTGCTCGTCCGCGCGCTCAAAGAGGGCTGGATCGCGGGGGCGGCCATCGACGCCCTACCGCTGCGGCCCCTGCCGATGGAATCCGAGCTGTGGAAGCTGCCCAACCTGATCATCACGCCCCGCGTGGCCGGCCAAACGCCCCACAAATGGGAGCTCATCGTGCCCATCTTCCAGGACAACCTGCAGCGCTTCATCGATGGCCGGCCGCTCCATAACCTGGCCAACAAGGACCTGGGCTACTAGCGAGCCGTTCCCGGCCACCGGCCAGTCGCCACTTACGAGCGGCATCGTATGATCACGCCCGGTCCCATTTCGCGTGAGAGGTGTCTGCGTTGACGGTTGCCGTCCAGCCCCAGATCGGCTTCATCGCCCCCAATGAATCCGCCAGCCGCGGCCGCATCGACGGCCGTCTCAAGGTCACCGGAGACATGCCTTACGCGGCCGATCTGCAGGTCGAGGGCGCCCTCCATGTGGCCGTCGTGCGCAGCCCCCATCCGCACGCGCGCATCCTGTCTATCGAGACCGCCGAAGCGCGGGCGGTTCCCGGCGTCCGCTGCATTCTCACGGGCGCCGACGTGGGCAGCATACGCGCCGGCCGCGCCCTCCGCGACGTGCCCATCCTGGCCGTGGGCAAGGCGCGCTTCGCCGGCGAGATGGTTGCCGCGGTCGCGGCCGAAACCCCCGAGGCGGCGGACCAGGCGGCCGGCCTGATCCAGGTCAGCTACGAGCCGCTGCCCGCCGTGTTCGACGTCGAGCAGGCCATTCGTCCCGACGCCGTAGTCGTGCACGACGATCCCGGCAGCTACAGTGGGGCGGTCTGGAAGGCGGGTGAGCCGCTGAATTTGCTGGCCCGCACGCAGTGGAAGTGCGGGCCGGACGTAGAGCAGGCGCTGGCCGCGTCCGACCGAGTGTTCGAGCACACCTTCCGCACGCCCAAGGTTCACCAGGGCTACATCGAGCCGCACTGCTGCACGGTGCTGTTCGACCCACAGGGCAAGGTGCGGGTGTGGTCGTGCAATAAGGCGCCTTACCGGCTGCGAGAGTACCTGGCCAAGACGTTCGACCTGGCCGCCGAGGACATCGAGGCGGAGACCACCGCCATCGGCGGCGACTTCGGCGGCAAAGGCGCCCCCATGGACATTCCGCTCTGCCTGGAATTATCCCGCCGCACTGGCCAGCCGGTACGCATGCTGCGGACGTACGTCGAGGAGCTGATCGCCGGCGATCCGCGACACTCGTCCGTGGCCACGATACGCATGGGCGTGAGCCACGACGGCCGCCTGCAGGCCATGGATGCCCGCATCCTGTTCAATTCGGGCGCTTACGGCGGATTCCGCCCCTCGGCCAACTTCCGCAGCGCTTGCGGCACCAGCTATCGCATCCCCTCGGCCCGCGTCGACTGCGTTCGGGTGTACACCAACGAGGTGCCCTGCGGCAACATGCGGGCTCCAGGAGCGCCGCAGACGACCTTCGCCGTGGAGGCCATGATGGACTTCGTGGCACGAGAGATGGGCATCGACCCGGTCGAATTCCGCCGCCGCAACCTGCTGATCAACGGCGAGCCCACGGTCATGAACATCGTCTGGCCCGAGGTGCGCGGCCACGAGACGCTGCAGGCTGCCGAAAAGGCCATGCCGCCGCTGCCAGCGAGCGGACCCGCCAACCTGCGCTACGGCCGCGGCGTCGCCGTGTACGACCGCCCCACCCATCAGCCCCAGCGCACCAGCCTGCGGCTGAGCTTGGTCGAGGGCGGCGCCATCGAAGCGCAGGTGCCGATCATGGAAACCGGCACGGGCTCGCATACCATGCTGCAGAACGTGCTCGCCACGGCATTGGGGCTGGACCGCGAGCGCTTCGTCATGCGCTACGTGGGCACCTCGCACCTGCCGTGGGATTCCGGCGTCGGCGGCAGCCGTGTGACCATCTCCGCGGCCGAGGCCGGGGTGGTGACGGCCGAGAAGTTCCAGCACGAGCTCGCGGCAGCGGCCGCCTCACGCCTGGGCGTAGGGGTCGACCAGATCGAGGTATCAGGCGGCCGCTGCCGCGATCGCCACAGCGGTCGCGAAGTTGATCTGCTTGAGCTCGCGGCAAATGGCGTGAAGATCGAAGCCGTGGGCGAAGTGGCCGAGTCGGCTGAAAGCGAGGAGGGCGCCACCAGCTACGTGGTTCAGATGGCGCAGGTAGCCGTGGACGTCGAGACGGGCGAGGTGCAGATCCTCGACTTCGTCAGCGCTCACGACGTGGCCGAGATTCTCGATCCAGTGTCCCATCGCGGCCAGATCGAAGGCGGCATCAGCATGGGCATCGGCATGGCCCTGGCCGAGGATCTGAACGTGGTCGACGGCATCGTCAACGCCGCCCACCTGGGCGAGTACAAGCTGCGCACCATCGCCGACATGCCGCCTCTGCATGTGGTGCTCCTACCGGGAGGGAAGGGCGTCGGCGCGCGCAACATCAAGAGCATCGGCGAGATGGGCAACGTTCCCGCCGCCGCCGCCGTGGCGAACGCCGTTTCCAACGCCCTCGGCGTGTGCATGGATTCGCTGCCCCTGACCGCCGAAAAGGTGCTGGCGGCGGCACGGCGACTGAGCTAACCAGGAGGGAACATGGGATCGAGGGAACGATGGGAGCCTCAGGCAGTCAAAGCCGTCAAGTCCCTTAGCTTGGTTGGTAAAGGGACAGCTTGGGATCTTCTCGAAATCAGAGAGATTCCTGGTAACGAGCGTAAACCCGTTAACGATGGCCGTAGCGGCAATTAAGACGTCCATATCGCCAACCTGAGTTCTGATATTGCGGGGAAGTTGTCCGCGAATGATGGCGAATCGCTCCATGACGTCCACGGTGACGGGCAGGATCTCCTTGCCTCGCAGGAATTCGCGAAGCCCCATCATCGCCGCGTCCGGATCTCGCGCGTAGTAGGCTCCCTGGTAGAGCTCTCCGTACGAGATGAGACTGACGGCAAGACCGTCGGGCGCGAGATCTAGAAGCGTGGCGGTGGCGGCCACAAAGCCATTCAGCGAATCAATGACCCAATCAGTGTCGACGAGATACCTGCTTACAAACTGACATCTGGCCGGTTCGACGCTCGACGGCGGTTGCGAACGTACTCTTTGAACCGGTCAGCATCAACAAGCCCGTTCCAGGCGCCCGCCGAGCGACGAATACCCTCCCTGGACGCTTCGACTTCCTCTGCCGTCAATGAAGGGGGCCACCAGCAAACACCGGATACACGGCATCTCCGGTATCAATCATCACCGCGGTGCCCGTCCTCCCCACGCTCTTGAGGAGTTCAGCCAGGTCGCTGTCAGCTGGAATGCGAACGGTCTTTGATTCCCTTGTCATCCAGAGCCACCCTGTCCGTTTATTATCGCACGATCAAGCAAGCAGAGCGGGAGGCATCTTCGGGTGACTTCCTTTCGGCTTGCGCACGACAGGGCCTCACTGGTCGTCGCCACGCCCGGCCGCGCTTCAATGGGTCTGGCCGCTTGCCATCGCTCACCGCCAGCGCCGCTCTACTCGCTACCCGTGCACGAAGCGATGAAGCGCTTCATCCGGCAGGGCGCGCCGTGGCGCGTCAATTCACTCTCGAACAGCCGGTGGATCTCGGGGTCCTCGTCCTCGTACTCCACCTGCGAGCCGCCCTGCTTGATGTCCAGGTCCGCGTTGAAGGCGTTACGGTGCGGACGCAGGCCGCTGCCGCCGCCGCGCAGCGCTAGGTAGCGCGCCGGCTGCGCGCCGGCGTTGAAATGCTGGTGAAAGCAATCTTCCCACGGCACAATGACCATTCCGCCGGACTTCCAATCGCACTTGCGCCGCTCCTGCCCCTCCCGCCACATCAGGGAATAGCCCTCGCCTGAGAGGATCAGCAGGTGCGCTCCGGGACCGTGCCGGTGGGCCTTCTTGTACGTCCCCACCGGAAACTGCGAGATGTGGCAGGCCAGGTTGGTGAGCGGCAGCTCGAGCATGGTATTCACCCCGCCGGCACCGCGCTCCGCCCAGCCGTACAGCTGCAGGTTGGGCGCATCGGCAATGAAATTTGTCTGCAGCTTGCGCCCGCGGTAGAGCTTCGCTTCGCGGCTGAAGTAACCGGCCTCGCCCTCGAAGCGATCGGTGAAGCGGAACGGGTTGTTGAACACGAACTCCTCGTTACGATACCAGCGCAACGTCGGCGGCAAATCCGTCACGCCGAGGTAGCGCACGGGCTCGCTGCCGCTGCCGTTGAAGTGCTGGTACCAGGCGTTAAGCGGAATGACGAACAGGCTGCCAGCCGCCCATTCGAAGGTCTGCTTGCGCTGATCGTCCCACCACACGCTGGTCGAGCCGCGGCCCGAGAGGATGTAGACCATCTCCTCATACAGGTGGTGCTCGGGCGTCGAGTGACCGCCCGGCCGGACCTCCACCACGTGGGCATCGTTGGTCAAGACACTGTTGGGAATGTTGATGATGGCGCCACGCCCACCCTTGCGCGGCCAGTCCCCCAGCTCGATGGCGCTGAGATCCTCGAACACGAAGTCGCGAATCACCCGCACGCCTTCGCGTTTCTGCCACTCCTCGTAGGGGTCGAGGATCACCAGCTCTTCGAGCGTTTCCGCGCTCACCTGCTCGGTAGGGGTCATGGGCGTCTCTCCTGACAAGTCAGCTAAAGGATGGCAGCGGCATTCAGGCCGGCAGCGTCTCGGGCACACCGGGCCGGGGATCGCCAGGCGCGCCGGCCAGTGTGCGCGAAGCCTCGCGGGTGGCGTACCAGCGGCCCACCAACGTGAGCAGCGCCGAGAATACGATCAGGATCACTCCAAACGCCGCGGCCAAGCCGATTTGCGCCCGCTCCTGCCAGGCGTTCCAGATGACCACCGACAGCACCGCGTTGCCCTGGGAGAACAGCATCAGCGCGATAGACAGCTCACGGATGGTATGAACCGACACCCAGATGAGCCCGTTGACGAAGGCGGGCAGCAGCAGGGCCAGCACGATCCGGCGGAACACCTGCGCCCACGTGGCGCCGCTGACCATGCCCGCTTCCTCGAGCTCGTGGCGCAGCTGCACCTGCGCCGCCACCATGATGCGTGACCCATACGACAGGAAGCGTGTGACGTAGGCCACCACCAGGATCCACACTGTCCCGTAAATGGGGATCGGCACGCTGATATACAGGAAGATGAGCGCCAGCCCCAGCACGATGCTGGGCACGCCGAGCGTCACGAAGGTCAACGCATCCGGCACCGAGCGCAGCCGAAACTGGCCGCGAACCGCCATCCAGGAGCTGATGGAGGCCAGCAGCATCGTCAGCAGCGAGGCCAGCAGACCAACCACCACGGTGTTCCTGATGACCAGGTCCAGGCTGGGGTAGCGCGCGAGGCTCACGTAGTTGCTCAGCGTCAGCCGGTGAAGGGCCTCGGCCGATGGAGGCGTGTAGAACGGCAGCAGACTGGCCCACAGCAGGACGACCAGCGGCAGCACCAGCGCCCACAGCACGTACAGCAGGCACAGCGCCAGGGCCGGCAGGCGCCAGCGTCCGAGATCGACCATTCGCGCTCGGTAGTCGCGATTACCCACGACGGCGAAGCGCTCGCCGCTGCGCAAGAGCCGCTGGTAGGCCAGGATGAGCACGGCTGCCAGGCCGAACAGCACCATGCCGTATCCGCTGGCCAGCCCGTAGTCGGGCAGGCCGTTGCCCGGGTGCGTGGCCAGGTAAACCTGCGTGCTGAACACACGGATGCCGGCGGTGGTGCCCAGCAGCGCCGGGATGTCGAAGCCCTCGATCATCACCACCAGGAAGTAGGCCGCCGCGGCCAGGATCGCCGGTCGCATCAAAGGCAGGGTGATGCGCTGGAACGTCAGCCGCGGCGAGGCGCCTGACATAGCGCCCGAATCCTCGAGTGCGGGATCCATGTTGCGGAACGTGCCCGCCAGCATGAGGTACACCGACGGCACCAGCGTGATGCCGCTGACCACAATCATACCGGGCACGGAATACACGCTCATCGGCCCGCTGTTGGAGGACATGTGCAGCAGCGCCCGCAGCCACACGTTCACCAGCCCGATGGTCGGACTGGCCAGCAGGATGAAGGTAATGGCCATCATCATCGGCGGCACGGCCATAGGCGCCAGGATCAGCACCGACAGCAGCGACCGCAACGGAACGTTCGTTCGCTCCAGCAGCCAGGCGAAGGTGCTCGCCAAGGTGAGCGCGACAATCAGGGCGCCGGCCGCGTACAGCACGGTGGTACCCAGGAGCTGATACGTCTCTGCGCTCAGGAAGACGGTGACGTAGTTCTGCAGGGTCAGCGGGCCGGCTTCCATGGGCAGCCGGCTGGCCGTGCTCTTGACGCTGGCGAAGAGCAGCATCAGCAGCGGCGCCAGCACCAGATAGCCAATCAGCAGCCCGGCGCCGGCCAGGATGATTCGGTCCCACGGCAGGCTCCACTTCTCGCGCTCGCGGCGGGGCCGAGCCACCAGGGCGCCCAGGGCCGTGCTCATGCCAGACTGCCTGTCAGAACGTCAGCCGCGGCTACTTACCGAAGACGTCCTGCACGGCCTTTTGGTACTTCGCCTCGGTGTCGACGTCGTCCGTCGTCTTTGGCGTCCACACGTCGATGTGCAGGTCGGACAGCGTTTGCGCCACCTTTGTGCCCGAACCGGGAGTCGCCAACGCATAGCTGCCAATCTTCTCGAACAGCGCGCGGGCCTCCTTGCTCACCGACCAGGCCACGTAGAGGCGCGCCGCGTTGGGGTGCGGCGCCGATTTGAGCACGTACAGCACGAAATTAGAAGCGTTGATCGGGCCCACGCCGGCAATCTTGATGGGGGCGCCCTTGGCCTGGGTGAGCTGATAGTCGCCAAGGCTGACCGTGGCCACAGGCGCCTCGCCCGCCGCCAGCCGCTGCACCGCATCGCTCATGCGCGGCACAAAGAGCGGCTGCTGGGCCTTGAGGTCGCGGGCGTACTGCACCATCTTGTCCTCGCCCCACTGGAAGCCGAGGTGATCCATGAAGTGCCCGCGGTTGTCGAGCAGCAGCTTACCGCCCTTGAACTGGGGCTTGGCGAGGTCCTCCCACTGCTTGGGCGCATCACCATCTTTGAGCAGGCTGCTGTTGTAGGCGATCAGGTTGGGCAGGTGGTAGTAGGTCACCCCCAGCCCTCCCGGGAGCACCAGGTCCTGGGGCGCGCCGTCGGTGAGGCTCGACCAGTCTGCGCTGCCCAGCAGCTGCCGCTGGATGAGCGGCTGGATGGTATCGAGCGAAGCTTGGCTGGTATCGACGCTGGTTTTGCCGGCGCTGCTCTCGGTAACGATGCGCTCCACGGTCTGACCGGCCGTCATATTGGTGACGTTGACCTTGATGCCGGGGTATTTCTTGTTGAACGCATCCACGAGCTGCGTCATCAGCTCGTCTTGGGTTGGCGCCACCACGGTCACCTGGCCCTCTGCCTTGGCCGCGGCGTAGAGCTGCTGCAGGGCGTCCCCACCGGCGCTTGCAGCCGCGGAAGGCTTCGCTGCTCCCGAGGCGGCTCCGGCGTTCGGGCTTGCTGCCGGCGCCGAACTGCCGCAGGCGGCAAGGAAAAGCGCCAAGCCTACGGTTGCGTAGCGCCAATCAACGGTTCGTTTCATAGCTGCGCTTTCCCCTCCACTTGTCTAGCGAGCGGCAGTCGACTCCTCTGGGACGCGAATGCCAAAGAATTCCGCCGCGTGGTCGAACAGTACGCGTTTCTTCAACGTTTCGTCAACGCCATCGAACATACCGTCGAGCTGGCCTTCGAGTTGCGCTCCCCACACGCCCTGCGGATGTGGGTAATCACCGCCCCACAGCGCCGTCTCGGCGACGCCCGCCCATTCGGACTCGAGCAGTCGCACGGCGGGTGGATCGTCCTCGAACGTGAAGACCACGTTGCGCTTCACGTACTCGCTCGGCAGCAGGCTCAGCTTGGCCTGGTCGACCGGCACATCGGTGATGCGCGGGTCGTCCTCTCGCACCAGCACCTGGCGGTCCATCCAGTACAGGAAGAAGGGCGTCCAGCCCACCCGTGTCTCGGCGAAGCAGAACTTGAGCTTGGGCTGCGCCTCGAATGCGCCGGAGAACACGAGCTCCGCAACGGGACGGGCGATGGCGAAGGGAATCGCCGAAAAGAAGGCGGTATGCGCTCCGCGGCGCCGGGGCGGGAACTCCCCGTTGTTTCCGAGGTGTGCGCACAGCGCCACCCCCGTTTCCTCAGCCATCCGCCAGGTTGGCTCCCATACCTGCTCGAACAGCGGCGCGCCGGCGTCCCAGTAGGGGAACTCGACCGCCTTCACACCGCGCAGCGCCAGCTGCTCGATCTGCCGCGGACATTCCTCGGGCAGCCGCGCCGTCACGTTGGGCAGGACGATCAGTCGATTGGGAGCTGAGTGGCTGAGCTCCAGCGCAAAGTCGTTGTACACCGCGTACACGGCCTTCAGCAGCTCAGGATCCTTCACGAACTTCCACTGCCGGCCCCCAAACAGCACCGACGCATAGATGCCCTGGCGGTCCATGTGCTGCAGCAGAAGCTCCGGGTCCGATGGTGGCAGGGACCCCTCGGGGGCGGGCAGGCCCCTCTCGGACAGCATACGCGTGAAGGTGGCATTGCTGCCGCCATCGGCCGCCACACCGTGGAGTGAGTCCTCCCATTCCCAGAAAGTGCCCTTGTCCGTCTCCACCACTTTGGGGCCGCGCTCCGCCATGGCGGACGGCAGTCGCAGCTGCCACGTATCGCGCGGCATCCACATGAGATCGAGGTGCGTGTCTGCCGAGATGATCCCCTGCCTCATGGCGTCATTCTCCAGCGTTCGGCCAGCGGTCAGCCTCGGTCCGCTATCCCCACCAAATCGGCCTCTGCGCAAACATCACCGCCGGATCCCCATGCTGACGCGCGACCTCCTGCATGTCCGGATCCTCCCACGCCAGCAGATGGCCCCGATCCCACACCTTCTCGCCGTCGAGGTACACCGTGGGCCGCATCATCACCGCGTTCACATGCTCGGCGAGCTGCGTCCGGTCGGTGGCCTTGTTGCTCAAGCTCCCGATGTGGAAGTGGAACCAGCTTTCATGCTCGTGAATCAGATGATCGAAACGCGAGGGATCCTGCTGCGGCGCGAAGGGCGTAAACGCCAGCGGGGACGATCCGCAGTGGAACGAATCCATCTTGAAGGCTTCGTTCCCGATGGTCTTGACGTGCTCCTCGAACAGCTTGCGGTAGGCGTCCGCCTCCCAGCCACCTTCGAAGTGCACCACCTGGTTCTTCTCGATGGTCAGCTTGACCGGGTGCTCGAAGCGGATCTCCGGCAGGCCAACGCGCCTGGCGCCCCAGGGATAGGTCGACCACACCACCATGACCCCCTCGGTGTCCTCGGACTCGCTGGCCCGGAACACGCCGGGGGGGAAGGTGATGTTCATTCCGCCGGAGCGCTTGACGTCTTTACGCCAGGGCGCCGTGCGCTTGGCAATGCGACCGCTGAAGTCCGACCCATCTTCGGTGGTCACGCGAAACGTCGTGGAAGCGGCCAGCTTGGAGTTGATCTTCAGCTCGATAGCATCCTGCACCTCGACTGGGAACATGGCCCAGTCGGACGTCAGCACGTCGACGGTGCTGGCGTAGTTGCGGATACGCCGGACGTTCTTGTTCAGCATCAGGTCGAGCAGGTGCGTCTTGCCGATGGTGTAGATGTTCTGCACCACGACGTCTGAATTGGCCACCGCGCCGCGAACCGTTTCCGACAACGCATCCCACCACGTCTTGGCCAGCTTGGGCGTCCACAGGATGTGCGGCGTCGCCCCCACTTCCTGGAGTACGGTCGCCTGCACGTCCACCACTACCGGATCGAGGTAGCTGCCCAGCTCGCACAGGATCACTACCTGGTCCCCGGCTTTGATGCCACCGTAGTTGATGAGCATGTTGCGAGCGCCTTTCAGCAGCTCGGGTTGGAACGTAGGTAAACGACTCATGACTGGAACTCCTGCTTGTTAATCACCCAAACGATGGATTGAGAGGATCAGGGCTCGGAGACTCGCTCCCTTCTCAGCACCAGGCGGCCGTTGCGCAGCTGGTGGAGGATCTCGAATCCCTGCTCGACGAGCTCCGCCAGCGATCCCTCGTCCACGATGCGCACGTCGTAGCGCGGACGGCGGTTCGACTGCTCGTGGGTTCGGACCTTGGCCTCGAGCTCTCGGATGCGGTCTTCCTGAAACTGCACGTAGTAGTGGCTGCTCAGCACCTTCAGGCGCTCGGCTACGCGGTTCTGCATGTTGCCCATGACCAGACCCACGTCCTTCTGGCGCAGGCCCGAGTCGACGTATTGCTTGTAGGCGAAGGCCTCTTCCACCGGCGAGAGATTTTCGCGCTGGACGTTCTCAACGATGGCAATGCGCTTCATCTCCTCGTCAGTCAGCTCCACGATCTTGGCGCTGATGCTTGGAAGACCGGCCATCTGGGTGGCCCGCAGCCGCCGCTCCCCCAGCACCAACTCATAGCCCTCTCCCGATGGCCGCACCAGCACGTCCTCCAGCAAGCCCATCTGTTTGATCGACTCTCCCAGCCCACGCAGCGCATCTTGCTCGAAGAACCGCCGCGGCTGAAACGGATTGGGCACAATCGTTTCCACCGCCAGCTTCGCATAGGCGGCGTTCTCGATCCGCTGCCGCAGATCATCAGACCCCTCAGACCGGCTCAAATACTCCCCCCACTGTCAAAAATGTGCTCTTCCCGTACGCTACGACTCACAGATCACGAACTTGCCCCAGCCGCACCAGCAGCCCGTATAGGAATACTGCTCTCCCTTTCGGATCTCGTCGTGGGAGCTCAAGCCCAGCTCTGCCGCCGGAATCACTCGCGGAATGATCGCCTCGCAGTAGGTGCAGCGAAACATGTGGCGGTGCTCCGGCTCCTCGTCACGCCGCAGCGACGTCCCGGCATCATCGTCGTCGTCGTCGAAGTCGTGCACGGCTAAGCGCTCTGCCGCATCACAGGCGGCATCCGTGACTCAGCGCCGTTCCTACGCAGCTCCGCCTCGAACAGCTGCCGCACCGCGGGATCTTCATCCTCGTACTCGAGCTGATCGCGAGCCGTGGTGCTGTGGATCGACTGTGGCCGGTGGAAGGCCAGGTGGAACACAGGGATAGGCCCGGTGTTGAAGTGCTGGTGATACCATCCGCCGGGCGGCGAGATGAAGCTGCCGGGCTTCCAGTCGAAGCGCTGAGGCTGGTCGCCGGGCTTCCACATCAGGCTGTAGCCGGTGCCGTTGAGGATCAGGATATGCGCGCCCGGCCCGTGCATGTGGGCCTTCTTGTAGGTGCCCACAGCGAACTCCGCCAGGTGCACCTTCATCACGTTGGCAGCCAGGGCAATGTACACGTGCTTCAGGGCAAAGCCCCGCTCCGACCACTCGTTCATGGCCACCCGGCCCACGTCCGGAATGAAATTCGCTTCGAACAGCCCGCCCGGGACCTCGGCCAGGAACCTGGGGTCCCGCATGAGCTCCTCGTACGTCCCCTCGAAGCGATCGCTGAAGACGTACGGACAGTCGAAGATGAACTTACGGCTGTGGAACAGGTTGATCATCAGCGGCGCGCTGGTGACCGCCAACAGTGTCGCCGGCTCGTCGCCGCTGCCATTGAAGTGCTGATAGCGTGCGTTCAGTGGGATGGTGAACAGGCTGCCCTGCTGCCACTCGAAATGGATTGCGTCGCAGCCCGGCTGCCAGATCTTGGTCGCGCCGCGCCCGCGGGTCACATACACGATTTCCTCGAACAGGTTGCCCTGTGGCTCGAGGTTACCGCCCGGTTCGATCTCCACCACGTAGGCGTCGTCCATCTCCTGCTCCGAGAGGTTGATGAACGATCCGCGCCCGCCCATACGGGCCCAGGGCTTTAGCTCCACCGCGCTCACGTCCTCCACGGCGTAGCCCTTGACGACCGGGATGCCCTCCTCCTCCTGGAACTTCTGGTAGCTGTAGTGGCGGTTCTTGAGGTACGTCACATACGGGTGCACGCCGGCGCGCTCCTCGCGGCTGGCCTTTGACTTCCCTGCCGCCCGCTTGGCTTCCTTGGTGCCACGCGCCCCCATCTGCAGGGCGATGCCCCGCCGCGCCAGCTCGGCTTCGTACTCCCGACGGATGGCGGGATCCTCGTCCTCGTACTCGATCTGGTTCGACCCGTGCTTGTTGTAGATAACCTGGGGCCGGTGCAGCGCCAAGTAGTGCGCCGCGCGGTCGCCGGTGTTGAAGTGCTGGTGATACCAGCCGTTCGGGGGCGAGATCAGGGAGCCTTCGTGCCAGTCGAAGCGCTGCCGCTCGCCGCCCGGTTTCCACATCAGCGTGTAGCCCTCGCCGTCGAGGACGTAGATGTGCGCCCCGGGTCCGTGGGCGTGGGCCTTCTTATACGTTCCCGTGGGAAAGCGCGCCAGGTGCACCTTCATCGTGCTCGCGGCCAGGGCCAGGAAGATCGTCTGTCCCTTGCCCCGGTCCGCCTGATCGCGCAGCTCCATCTGGCGCACGTCCGGCACGAAGTTGGTCTCCCACAGCCCGCTCAGCACTTCGTCGCGAAAGGTCTTCTCACCGCCGAAATAGTCGGCCCGGCCGTCGAAGCGGTCGTCGAACGCGAACGAGCAGTTGAACACGAAGTCGAGGTTGTGAAAGAGGTTGATGGCCAGCGGCGCGCTGGTGACACCGAGCAGCCTGGCCGGCTTCTGCCCGTTGCCATTGAACAGCTGATGATGCGCGTTGATGGGCATCCCGAAAAGGCTGCCCGGCTGCCACTCGAACTGCACCCGCTGGCCGTCGTCGTTCCACACCGCCGCCGACCCACTGCCCGAGACGACGAACATGAGCTCTTCGTAGAGGTGCCGTTCCGGCTGCAGGCTGCCGCCCGGCTCGATCTCGATCAGGTAGGCGTCGTCGACGGCCTGATCCGAGAGGTTGATGAGTATTCCCTGGCCGCCCTTAGCCGGCCATGGCTGCAGTGGTTCGGTTCGGCAGTCCTCGAGGTGGTGGCCGGATACGACCGGGACACCCTGCTGCTCGGCCCACTTCCCGTAATCCGGGTAGCGCTCCCGAAGGTACAGGACATATGGGTGAAGCCCCCGGTCGGCGCGTTTCCCCTTGGCGATATCCGTCGACATCGTGCCCTCCCGCGAGCCTCCGCCGTGAGGCTTCACGACGCGCCGCAGACTACTGTTTCCGGAGGCATACTGTATCATGCAGCCGGCTCGATCGGAATGGGTTCAGGGGGAGCGTGTCACGAAACGCAGCCGAACAAAACGCCGGCGCTAGCTTGTAAGTGTTTCGTGGAGGTCAAGATGAAACCGATCCGGAATCGCGCGCAGTCCTGGCACACGACCCTCGGGGCCCCGATCCTTGCGCTCGTGCTGGCCGCCGTCACCGCCTGCGGCTCGGCCGCACCCTCATCCGCGCCAGCGCAGACCACGGCTGGATCGGCCAAGCCGGCGGCGTCCTCAGCCCAAACCTCAGCCGCGACGGAGGTTCCGGCCACACTGGACGCGCTGTACGCCGCGGCCAAGAAGGAGGGCGCGCTGCAAACATCCCTGTCCTGGCAGGACGACCAATGGCTGCCGCTGGCCAAAGCCTTCTCGGACCGCTATCCGGGCATCAAGCTCGATCGGCTGGAGATCAGCCCCGACAAGGGACTGGAGCGCATCATTACCGAGAAGGCCGCGGGTAAGGTCAGCACCGACCTCGCCGGGGCGCGTCTGTCGGAGATGACTCAGGTCATCTCTCGCGACCTGGCCGCCACTTACGACTACAGGAAGGTCTTCGGCCTGTCGAATGACGTCGTGCAGGATGATAATCGCTACGTCATCGCCTACCAAAACGGCAGCATCCTGTCCTACAACACCAAGCTGCTGGACGACGCTTCCGCCCCCAAGGACTGGAAGGACCTGCTCGACCCCCGCTTCCAGGGCGGCAAAGTGATCGTTGCCCAGGACGCGAACGACGTCTTCTGGGCGCTGGCCAAGGAGTGGGGACGTGACACCATGCTCGATTTTGCACGCAAGCTGGCCGCCCAGAAGCCGCGCTTCTCACGCTCCGCCTCCGACACCACCAGCCTGCTGATTGCCGGTGACGCGCCGGTCGCGCTGTCGCTCTACGCCGGATCGATCATGAAGTACACGGCCAAGGGCGCGCCCATCAAGGGCACCGCTGCCTCGCCGGTCAGCGTGGACAACAACGGTGTGTGGGTGCTCAAGGACGCGGCCCATCCCAATGCCGCTCGGCTCTTTGCGGGCTGGCTCGCCACGCCTGAGGCGCAAAACGTGTTCGACACCACCAACAACCGGTCGCTGCTGATACCCGGCACCAGCACCAAGACGGCCCAGTACGTCCAGAGCCTGGGCGTCAAGCTCATCATGGAGCAGCCAACCGACATCGAAACGGACGCCAAAACGCAGGCCGATGCGATGGCCATCATCCGCGGCAAGAACGGCTAGTTAACCGGGCGAGCGTGATAGCGCGGCATCATCGGTGCAGAGCGGGGCGCTGCGCCCCGCCTGTCCGGCCGCGGCTTGCGCGTCTCCCGACGCCCGGTTGCGCCTGACCCTATGCAAGCCACGCCTGCGATCAGCGCCGGCCTACCGCTGCAGGGCGGTCCACGATCCCGCTTTCGGGCGCCCTCGACGGAAACCGTCCTGTTTGCCGTCGTCCTCACGGTCGTCCTCTACCTCGTTCTCGCACCAGCCGTCTTCCTCCTGTGGAGCAGCGTGCGCGACACGGCGACACGGCTTCCCTTCGAAGCCGGGGTTCCCTACAGCCTGGTCAACTACATCGACATCTACGCCGACCCGAGCACCTATCCGGTTCTCTGGAACACCTTGCTGTTCACGCTTGGCTCGGTGGCCCTCGGCCTGCCGATCAGCTTTGCCTTCGCCTGGCTGGTCGAGCGTACGAATATGCCCGGCCGCAACGTCGCCTTCGGGCTGATCGTCGCGCCGCTGGCCCTCCCCGGCATGCTCACTGCCATGGGCTGGGTGCTGCTGACCAGCAGCAACAGCGGGCTCATCAATATCATCCTGCGGTCGGTCTTCCACCTCAAGGGCAGCGGGCCATTGGACGTCTACAACATCTGGGGCATGATTTTTGTCCAGGCGCTGACCATGGTGCCCGGCTCCTTCCTGCTGCTGCTCGCGGCCGTCCGGACCATGGACCCCTCGCACGAAGAGGCCGCGCTCGCCTCGGGCGCTCCGCGCTGGCAAGTGCTTCGGCGCGTCACCGTCCCGATGCTTGCGCCGGCGCTGCTGGCGGTCGTGATCTACGAAGGCATCGCCGCCATGGAAGCGTTCGAGGTACCGGGAGTGATTGGGCTCAACGGCGGCATCTTCGTCCTCGGCACCCAGATCTATGAGGCCACGCACGGCAGCGCCGGTCTCGCCAACTACGGGCAGGCCAGCGCCCTAGCCGTTCTGCTGGTCGCGCTGGCGCTGGTTCTGCTGCGCTACTACCGGCGGTTCACCAACGATGCCGAGCGTTACAACACTGTCTCGGGCAAGGCGTACCGGCAGCGGCAGGTCGAGCTTGGGGCATGGCGTTTCGCTGCGCTCGCGGGCGTGCTGATCTACCTGCTGCTGGCGGCCGTCCTGCCCTTCTTCATCCTGGTGTGGGGCAGCCTGCTGCCCTTCTACCAGCCACCGGCAGCCGACCTGCTGCCCAAGCTGTCGCTCGATGGCTACAACCGCATCCTCCATAACCCGATCGCCCTGGGGGCCTTCTCCAACACCGTCATCATGGTGGCCGTCACCACCGTCGCCATCCTGTTGATCACCTCCCTGGCCGCCTGGCTCATCGTGCGCAGCCGGATCAAGGGCCGGGGCCTGCTGGACGTGCTGACCTTCCTGCCGCATACCCTGCCCAGCATCGTCATCGGTCTGGCCGTCATGCTGGTCTATCTGTTCCTGCCAATCCCCATCTACGGCACGATCTGGATCATCGTCGTGGGCGTGGCCACCAAGCACCTGGCGTTCCCATCACGCACGCTCATCGCGGCCCAGGTCCAGATCCACGGGGAGCTCGAGGAAGCGGCCCAGGTCAGCGGTGCCAGTCCGCTGCTGTGCTTCCGCAAAGTGGTTATGCCGTTGATGATGCCGGCTTTGGTCAACACCGGGGTATGGGTGCTCATGGGCAGCATGCGCGAGCTGTCAATTGCCCTGATGCTGTACAACCAGCGCACCGCCGTCCTGTCCACGCTCATCTGGAACGAGTGGGCCAACGGCCGGGTCAACGATGCCTCAGCCTACGGCGTCGTCCTAGCCCTCATGGTCGTGGCATTGTCCTTCGCCGGACGGTCCCTGCTCATTCGTCCCGTCCAACAGTAGCCGCGCTCTTCGGCGGCCGCCGGCCTAGCCTTCGCCGAGCTCCAGGAAGTTGCCGCCGGGATCTCGAACGAACAGCCTGCCTGCGGCCTGCTCGAAGGGCCCTCCCGTTGCCGGGTTCGATTCCATGCAGCGCAAGACGTAATTCCGCAGCCGCTCCTCGACCTCGGCCAGACGGCCGCGCGCAACCCTGAACCCCAGCCGCGGCGTGCCTCGGAATTCATCCGGAGGCGGCTCCTGACGATGCTCGGTGGCTAAGTAGATCCCGAGCAACGCACCGACACCCAGATCCACGAACAGGTGTGGAGTCACCCGGGCCACGCGGGCGTTTTCCGCGCCCTCCGCATACAGCTTTTCCCAGCGCCGCAAGCCCGGGGCGCACTTCTCACGTCCCTCCGCCCACTCCTGGGCGCGCGCATAGTCATCCATGTGCCAGCCGATGCGCGTCTCGATCGCCCCTCCCAGGACGTGGGTGTAGAACACCTCTGCCCATTCCAGGTCGTGCGTCTCGACGGCCGCGTGGTCGATCCCACGCGACTCGCCCAGCACCAGCTGCACGCGGTTCCCGGCCGGGTCGGCGCAATAGCGATTCTGGTCGTCCTCCGCATGTCGATCCTCGCGGTAGTCCTCGATGACCACTCCCTCAGCCGCCAGGCGCTGCGTCACGGCCGCCAACTCCGGCGCCGTGAAGCGATACGCCTGGTGCACACCGCTGTCAGGCAGCGTTCGCGGCGACGGGGACGACTTCAACACCACGAACTGCCCGTCCGCCACGCGGAAGCGAGGCCCATCGGGAGTCTTGCCGTCTCGCCCGAATCCCAGCACCTCTCCGTAGAAGCGCTCGGCGGCACCAAGATCGCCGACCTCGACCACGACCTGCGCATACGCTTCCAGGAGCCCCAAGCTGCCAACGGCGGGAGCCGCGTGGATGTCAACCTCAACTCGCGCCATCACTGGCAACGTCCATCAGCCATCATAGGCACTCATTTTCGCCGACAGGCTGTCCCGCCAGTCTCGCGCCACCGAGCGTGGGCGTAGCCACTGGCCTAGCGGCGACGGATGGGCCGGCGTTGCCAGTCAGTTAGCGCGCGGGGGCTGGCGCCGCTTGGCAGGGAGCGTACTCCGGCAGGGTCCCGCTGTCGCGCTCCAGCACCGCGTCCGTGTCCACCAGCACGTGCCCCTCCGGGCTAAGGGTCACCGGGTGCATTCGCAGCGGCGGGATTCCGGCCATGTGCCCGGTATGGTCTCCGCGGAGGTTGTAGGTTGCGCCGTGGAAGGCGCAGAAGAAACGCCAATGCTCGCCCTGGTAGCTGAGCAGCCCGTTGGCATGACGGCACCAGCGCGACAACGCCAGGAATCCCTCCTTCGCGTGCACCAGGAAGAACTGCGCCTTGCCGAAGCTCGTCACCGAGCCCAGCTCATACTTTTCGGCCAGGCCGCAGTCCACCACTCCCGTTCCGGGCTTGATCAGATCGTGCTGCTCCGGCCCGAAGGCCTGCACCTGCCAGCGATGCCCGTCCGGGTCCCAGATGTCGATGGAGTACTCGCCCCGCGCTCGGAAGGCGGCGCGGTTGTCCGACACGTCGTAGCCGGCTGCATCGAAGCGCTGCTTGGCCGCCTGAAATTCCTCGATCGTCAGCAGGAAGGCGTGATGGATAGTGGTGGTGTTGTGGCGGATGGGTACCGGACTGTCGTGCTGGATCAGCAGGATGAACTGGCCGGTGTTCATGCGCATCAACGAATGCGCTCGGGGCTCGGCCAGCAGCCCGCGGCCCATCAGCTCCAGCCCGATGACGTCCTGGTAGAAGCGCTCGGCCCGATCGAGATCCTTGACCTCCAGCACCAGGTGGCTGAAGCCGGAGATCTCCTTCGTCCCAGCCGCTACCGGCGCGCTGTGCCCTGCCTGCAGCGCCGCCGCCGTCGCGCCCTGTTCCACCATCATGCTTCTCCTAATCGTCTCGTCGCACGTCCGTACGTCAATCCAAACATCCCCCCTTCCCCTTGTCAATTGCACCAGCTGAGGTCGCAGGCAGCTCCGCAGCGCCTGATCCTCGAGCCATTGCAGTACGGCCTTCGGGTGGCTACTCTTAAAGGCGGTAAGAATATGTCTTACAGGAGGTGGTTATGCGCCCTTCTGAAACCGTCACAATTTCCCTTCCGCCGGAGCTGGCAGCCGAGGTGGATCGCTTGGCCGCTGAGGAGCATCGCACCCGCAGCGAGCTGCTTCGCGAGGCGTTCCGCCAGTATGCCGCCGGCCGGCGACGCTGGCTCAGTATTTTCGCCTATGGGGAGCATGCCGCGAAAGCCGCGGGCCTAACCGATGAGGAAGCGGTTGCTGCCGCGATTAAGCGCCACCGAAACCGCGGGCCCCAGGAGGAGTGAAGGCGCTCCTCGACACAAACGTCCTCGCTTCAGCCATAACGTCGCCCCGTGGAGCGCCCAGAGCGCTGCTTGAGGCGGCGATCCTCGGACAGCTCGAAATCTGCACCAGCCAAGCGCTCATGGCCGAGCTAGAAGAGTGCCTGTTGGAGATCTTTCATTTCGAGCGGCTCGCCGCGGCAGCCACGTGTGAGGCCATTGAGAGGCTGGCGACGATGGTGGAGCCCATAGCAGTCCCGGCGGTCTGTCGGGATCCGGACGACGATCAAGTTCTCGCCGCGGCGCTCACTGGCGGCGTCACCCACCTCGTCACTCGGGATAAGGACCTGTTGAGTGAATGAATTTGCGGGCATCCTGATCCTCGAGCCTGCTCCGTATCTGCATCTTCTGCGCGACGCTTCGGGCAGCATCAGCTGAATGCTCGCGGGATCGCTAATCCCTGAGCAGATCGGCCCAGCGGCGATAGAAGGCGCGCTCGTTGCGGTCGGACACGGACATGGGATACAGGTAATCAGCCTCGCCCGGCCCCTTCCAATCCGAAGGCGCTTCGCGCTCGCCCAAACGCATCTGGTAGTTGAGCCACAGCTTGCGGCCCATCGGACCCCGGCAGCCTTCCGAGATCGCCATCCAGTTGGCCAGGTCGTCCTGCTCGTGCATGCCCGCCAAGCCAAAGGAGCGCGTGTAGCAGGCGATGGACGATTCCCGCCACCAGTCGGGCACGTCTCGATCCATGAGCTGCCAGGACCAGATCTCGGTTTTATCCACACCCCTGGGCTGCCACTGCCGCAGGGTGAGGAACGAGGTGGCCTTCGAGTCCTCGGCAGAGGCCGGCTGCTCGCCCGTGCGCCATTCGGTGTTGAGGAAGCCCACTGTGGCGATGTTGAGATAGCTGCAGTTGGGGAAGAGGTTCCCCGCGAAGGACACCATGGTCCGCATCACCTCCAGCTGATCGGCGCTGAGGCGCTGCTCGAACTCGGCGATCAGCTGCTCCGGCAGCGAGAGATAGGGCCTGCCCATGTTGCCCTCCGGCCAGCGGTTGACGTTGGCCGCGTGAGCGTTGGCCGTCGAGATGGTGTAGCCTGCTCGCCGGCCGCGAGTCACGTCCAACCCCAACGCGGACCCGTAGCCATGCGTGGTCGGCAGGTGGTAGGCGTCTCCGGTGAAGTTCGTGGCGCCCAGCTTCCAGTTCGCGTCTACCACCCAGCGCATCGGCGGCCCCACGATTTCCATGTTCGCCGTGCGGCCAAACAGGATGTCCAGCACCCAGGTGAGCTCCCCCAGGTAATCACGCAGGGAGGTCGCCGTCTCGTCCCAGGTGGCGAAGATGAGACCCTGGTAGCTGTCGACGCGGGCCTGGCAGAGCCCCAGGCTGGTGCGGTCCAGGCGACCCTGGTGGACGTCGAAGAAGGGCACGCCGGTGAGCTGCCCGGCTTCACTGTAGGTCCAGCCGTGATAGCCGCAGCGGAAGTTGCGGACGTTGCCCGCGTCCTCGGCGCACACCTTGCGACCGCGGTGGCGGCAAACGTTGAGCATCACGTGGAGGCTGCCATCCTGCGCCCGCGAGACGATCACCGGGTCCTCGCCCATCGAGCGGGTCACGAAGTCGCCGGGCTTGGGGATCTCCGACTCGTGGGCCACGAACAGCCAGCTTCGTCCGAAGATGCGCTCCTGCTCCAGCCGGTACATCCCCGAGTCAGTGAGCACGCGGCCGCTGATCAGCCCTTCGTCCAGCCGCAGCAGATCGTCAATCGCCGCCATCGCAGTCTCCTGGTGTGCGCCGCATCATACCTCCCGAGGGGAGATATCGAACGGCCCGGCATGAGGTGATTCAGCTGACTTGGATCCTTGGTTCCCCAGCTAAGCAGGCTCGTTCATGGTCACCAAGCTGATGACCGGGTACGATAGTTCCGAAGGGACGCTATGAAAGTTCATTCGGCAGAAGCTTCGCTCACCGCCGAACAGCATCACCTCTATGAGGCAGCGCGCTCAGCGTCCGAGAATGCCTATGCGCCCTATTCCAATTTCCGAGTCGGAGCCGCCCTGAAGACCACGCGGGGGCGGGAGTTCATGGGTTGCAACGTTGAAAATGCAAGCTATGGGTTAACCTGCTGCGCGGAGCGGAGCGCGGTCTTCGCGGCCGTCGCGGCAGAGGGTCCCAACATGAGGATCGAGGCAATCGCAGTCTATGCGGACTCGCCCAACGGGTCACCATGTGGGGCCTGCCGACAGGTGCTGTACGAGTTCGGACCGCACGCTCGGGTGACCTTTCGTGCGGACGGTGAGCTTCGTTCATACCAAGTCGCCGATTTGCTGCCGGCATCGTTCGAGCTGAAGCTTTAGCCCTGCTTCTCGCGCCCTGAAACGAAAGCCCCGAGGGCCAGCACCACGAGCAAGAAGGCCACGCTGGCTTCTGCCATCGTCAGCGCCTGGCCTGCACGACTCCCCAGCGCTGGGCCGTTGCTACCCAGGGGCGGCAAATTCAACCAGCTGAGGTACAGCCACTCCCACCAATTTGTGGGCATCTTGGTTGGCACATCGAAATCTGCACTGCTCAGAAACGCCACATAGGCAATGGCGAAGACCAGCACCGTCTGAACGACGTTGAAAGGCAGTATCACGATGGGTGTGCGCCAGTTCGGATCCTCAATCGGATCCTCAAAACGATCAGTTAGCCGGAGCGCATCATCAGCTGTGGCGCAAACCATGTCCTGCAGTCGGTAGACAGTGCCGGCCAGCAAGATCCAGTCGAGAACGGTCTTCGTAGCGCCTTGATGGGCAGCTAGCCAGCCAAAAACCCACGTCAGGGCCGCAATCCAGAGCACGATATACACGGATAATCCCGGATCCCTGTCCCGAGTCAGCCTGGAGAGCGAGATGAACCAACTGGCTTTCGCAGCCGACCTGGCCACCCAGGTCAGCCCTCGCCATGAGCCTCGTTTTGAGTGGGGCGGTTTGTAAGTCGCGTCAAACCACACCTCGGTTCCCACGGGAAAGCCGTTGCTCAGGGCGTCCGCCGGTACCACCACGACTGTTTGCTGCTGCACAGACGAGCTAGGTCTGGCCGGTTCGGCCGGGGCACCGGGTCCCTGAGCATGGCGCCCCTTCCCGTCGGCTGTTAGCTTATTAGTCGGCGTTTTGCCCTGCCCTCGGGTCGGAGGTCGAGGCCCATCCGTCGCGGCCATGCTTGGTAGCTTACATCAGCAGTCCATCCGAATCGTTCCGTGCACAGCGACCTTCCGTCCACCTCCCGCCGAGCAGCGCCGGCTGCTCGGCGGGGGACCAACGAGCGCCCGAAGCGTCAACACAGTGCGCTCCTCTTTCGGGTGACAGCAGATAGAGCCTCGTGCTCATCTCCGTCCGTGGCTCGCCCGAAGCGCGGTGGCCTTGCCACGAATGGTGCGCGGTGGGATGCCGTTTCGGCGAAGTCTTGACCCGGGGTAGTTGCCCTGCGTCGACTCTAGGAGGCCCGGCTCTGTGCGCTCTTGACAAACGAGGGGTCGATGATGGTCTTGACGTCCAGGCTGGCGATCTTCGGATCTTCTTTCTGCAGTTCGGTCACCGCGTCCTGGAACAGCTCGGGTTTCGGCTCAGGGAAGTTGGGGAAGATTTCCTTGGTGTAGAAGTCATAGGCCACGCCCATGGCCTGCTGGTCGTCGGACTTGATGCGCTTGCCCAGCACGTCGATCGCCAGCGCGCGGTCCTGCTTGAGCTTGGCGATGCCCTGCACCATGGAATCGACGTACTTCTGAGCCACGTCCTTGTGCGCGGTGACGTAGCTGTGCGTCGAGACGGTCGACTGGCCGAGGTGAGGCAAGCCCGTGCTTGCCAGGTCGGACACCGGGTGAAAGCCGTTGGCTTCGGCCTTGATGGTGTCGGGCGGAGTGAGCGCAGCCGCCTGGACCGCGCCATTGATCAATGCCGACACGCGATCCTGACCCGCCGGCAAGATGCTGACGTCCTTGTCCGGATCGAGGCCGATGGAGTGCAGGCCCGATCGCAGAGAGATGTTGTCCTCCGAGCCGCCAAGCGACACCACGGCAATTTTCTTGCCCTTGAGATCCGCCGGCGACTTCATGTCCGCGCTGCCTTCGATGACGAACTGGTTGACCGGGATCATCACCGCCAGGATCACCAGATCGGAGCCGTTGGCCGCTGCGCTCATGGCCGCGCCGCCGCCGAACTGGGCGAATTGCACCTGGCCCGAGACCATGGCGGCCGCCGCGGCAGGCGCGCCGGGGATGACCTCGACGTTGACGTCGAGGCCGTTCTTCTGGAAGATGCCGGTGTCGGCCGCCATATACAGCGGCCAGAAACCGGGCGATGCCACGCTGTAGGCCACGGTGATGCGTGTCGCACCCTGCGCAGCAGCCGCCGGCGCCGCCGAACCGCTACCGGTCGCGGGCTGTGCGGAAGGGCTCGCGCCAGCCGGCTTGGCCGGCGCCGTCGCGGCAGCAGTGGCAGGGGCGCTCGCGGCCGGCGCCGTCGCCGCTCCGCCTCCGCATGCTGCCAGCAGACAGGTCAGGATTCCCAACAGCGCGGAAGCCGACCGCGATCGAGTCGTAAACACGTATGAGCACCTCCTGACCTATTCTCACTCGCCGGTCAAGCGGACTGCCTGCTGCCTCCTCGTCCGTTCCGATAACCCTCACGTGGACGTAAGAGTCAAACCTCACGTAGGCGTCAAATTTGTAGTACCCTTGTCAGAGGTTTGCGATGAGCGTGAGCGCCTCCTACAATGCGCTCACGGGCTGCCGCGCCGGGCACCGGCTCAGTTTCCCAGAAATTTCATTCAGTTGCTCTGGGTCATGGCTCCCGAGCAACGGCAGCGGAAGGGATTTGTGAAGCGCACATGATTCAGCTCGAACCGTGGAAGGACGTCGACCAGCAAACCCTGCCGGACTCGGCCAAGCTGGCCGTGTTTCAGGAGAGCGAGAGCAGGGTTCAGGACGCTCTGCCCCACGTCCTCGAGCAGCTGCCCAAGCAGCCCACCGTGCAGGGCATGGACAGTCCCCACCAGACCGGTGACCACACCTGCTACGAGCTGCTGACCCGTGGCCCGCACTACCTCATGACCGCGCACTTCACCGGCATCGCGCCGCATGCGCCGGTGCGCGGGCAGCACCGCCATATCGGCGCTCCGACCCTCTTCTGCATGAGCGGCAAGGGCTGGGAGTGGAACGACGGCACCAGCTACGAGTTCGAGAGCTGGGACCTGATGATCGTCCCGCCTTATACCAACCATCAGCACGGTGGCGACAAGGAAATCGGCTGCGAGATCTACGTGCCGGAGACCGGCCGCATTGACCACATCCTGGGCTTGATGTGGCGCGAGCAGCACAAGCTCAGCGAGAAGCCCACCTTCCCCGAAGGCACCGACCCGATCTACGACGAGGAAGGTCAGCTCAAGGGCTATCGCATCAGGAAGGGCGTGCTCGGCATCGAGCAGGACATCGAGGTCATCCTGGGGCCGGAGCCCAGCCGCGACGCCACCTTCAAGGCCCGCCGCTCCGCCGGCTCCTGGAACCAACCCGTCGAGAACACGTACGATCGTTACGTCAAGCTCATGCACGATGAGGCCGACTTCTGCCGGGAAGTCGACCACGTGGCCGCTGAAGCCAAGCTGCCGTGGGAGATGACTCCCATGGGCAAGCTCAAGTGGCTGGTCCACCCGACCACCAAGACCGCGGCCAACCACATGTGGATGTACTTCAGCGAGATCGCGCCCGGCAGCCGCTCGGGCAAGCATCGCCACCTGGCCGAGGAGCAGATCCTGGTGCTCGAAGGCTCCGGCTACGACGTGCACGACGGCGAGCGCTGGAACTGGGACGCCGGCAACCTCATCTGCATCCCCGCCGGCGTTACACACCAGCATTTCAATACCGGCCGGGATCGGGCCGTGCTGCTGCACTCCGTACCCAGCATCTACACGTTCATGGATCTGGGCGGCGTCGAGCAATTCGAAGACGCACCCGAATACGAGGGGGTTTAGTCCGGCGTGCTGACACTGAGGGTAGAACGTCTCGGCAGCGCCGAGAGCGGGCGCAACGTCGCCTACGTCGATCCGGCCATCCTGGCCCGCGAGCATATCGAGCCGGGCACAGTGGTCGAGCTTGGCACCAAACGCGGCCGGCGGCTGCTGGCCCGCGTCCAGCCTCGCCCTCAGGACGACGGCCGGGGCTGTCTACGGCTGGACCGCTACCAGGTGCAGTTCCTCAAGCCCGACCTGCGCGAGGAGATTGTCGTGACGCCTGTGGAAGTGGCCGACGCTAAGCGCCTGGTGCTGGAGCCACTGGCCCCGGTGGGAGGCAATCTGACCAGCCTCGAGCGCGACCTGGGCCGGCGCTTCGCTGAGGAGGGCCAGCTGGCCTGCAGCGGCATGCTCGTTTCCGTCAAGCTGCCCGACTTTGCCCGCAGCGTGCTCATGCGCGTCATCTCCGTCGATCCTGAGTTTGGTCAGGTGGTCGAGGGCACACGCGTGGTGCTGCGCACCAACGCCCTGCGGCCCGGCATCTCGGCCAACCTGATCACGTTCGACGACATCGGCGGCCTGCATGGAGAGATCGACCTCATTCGCGAGCTGGTCGAATGCCCGCTGCGCTTTCCCGAGGTGTACGAGAGCATCGGCATCGACCCGCCGCGCGGAATCCTCATGTACGGACCGCCGGGCGTCGGCAAGACGCATCTCACGCGGGCCATCGCCAACGAGGTCGGCGCCCACTTCCTGTACATCAACGGTCCCGAGATTGTGAGCTCGGTGCACGGTGGCACCGAAGCCAACCTGCGCAAGGTCTTCGAAGAGGCCATGGAGCACAGCCCCTCGGTGGTGCTCATCGACGAGCTGGACGCGATCGCGCCGCAGCGCGAGGACATCGGCTCGCAGGCCGACCTGCGCATGGGCACGCAGCTCCTGTCACTGCTCGACGGCCTCATCAGTATGGAGGACGTCGTGGTCATCGGTACGACCAACCGCGTCAACTCCGTGGACGTTGCCCTGCGCCGGCCCGGTCGCTTCGACCGCGAGATCTACATCGGTCCGCCCGACGCCGACGCCCGGCTATCAATCCTGCACATCCACACCCGCCGCGTGCCGCTGAGCGAAGACGCGATCGAGTTCCTGCCCGAGCTGGCCCAGCTCACCCATGGCTACGTGGGAGCCGATCTGATGGAGCTCGTCCGCCGCGCCGGCCTCAATGCCCTGCGCCGCACCGCGGGACCCGGATTCGTCGGGCTGAGCGAAGCCTCGAACGAGGACCTGCGCATCGTCGTCGGCAAGGACGACCTGCTGGCCGCCGCGCAGCAGACTCACCCCTCGGCCATGCGTGAGACGCTCACCGACGTGCCCGACGTCGGTTGGGCCGACGTGGGCGGGCTGGAGCACGTGATCCAGAGCCTGCGCGAAGCGGTCGAGATGCCGCTGATCTACCCGGACGCGTTTGCCCGGCTGCACGTCAAGCCCTCCGCGGGCGTGCTGCTCTACGGCCCTCCCGGCACCGGCAAGACGATGCTCGCCAAGGCGGTGGCGCGCGAGTGCGGAGCCAACTTCATCCCGGTCAACGGCCCGGAGATCTTCAGCAAGTGGCTGGGCCAGTCCGAGGAGGCCATCCGGCACGTCTTCCGCATGGCCCGGCAGGTGGCGCCCACGGTCGTCTTCTTCGACCAGATCGACGCCATCGCGCCGCGCCGCCAGGGCGAAGCGACCAACGCCACCACCGAGCGCGTGGTCAATCAGCTCCTGGCCGAGATGGACGGCATCCAGCCCACCAACCAGATCGTGGTCCTGGCCGCGACGAACCGCCGCGACCTGCTCGACCCCGCCCTGCTGCGCCACGGACGCCTGGGACTGCAGCTGTACGTCGGCCTGCCCACCCGCGAAGGCCGCGAGCAGGTGCTGCGCATCCTGCTCGACTCCATTCCCAAGGATCCCAAGACCGATTGGCCGTCCATGTTCGCCTGGATAGCCGAGCAGTCGGAAGCATTCTCGGGCGCGGACCTGGCCGCGCTCACCGACCAGGCCAAGATCATCGCGCTGCGGCAGCAGGAGTACCGCGGCGACGCGGTCCTCTCCGGATCGCACCTCTCGGCCGCGCTCGACGCGGTCATGACCACCAGAACGAACGGCGAACGCCCGGCAGTGTCCGGGGCTCTGTAACACCAACAGGAGGAAACGATGCGAAAGGAATTCGGAGAGGCCAAGCGCTGGCAGGAAGGCATTGACGGTCCGCCGCTGTACGCGGAGGATCTCGCCGCCGTGAAGGAGGAAAGGTACCTCGACTCCAAGGCGGCCAAGATCATCCGCGCCACGGAGATGGTTTGGGAGGATACGCCGCACGGGCGCATCAAGCACATGGCCCATCCCAAGCTCAACTCGCGGGTGAAGGACATCGAGGCCTACATGCAGGTCATCCCGCCCGATGGCCGCACCGGCAAGCACCGCCACATGGCCGAGGAGTTCATGTTCATCCTGGAAGGCAGCGGCTACTCGCTGCACTGGGACGTGGAGCTGGACATGGGCGAGAAGTACGGCTGGAAGGTCTCGCCCAAGCCACAGCGCTTCGACTGGGAGGCCGGAGACTGGGTATTCGTGCCGGTCAACACCGTGCACCAGCATTTCAACTCCGACTCCAAGACCAACGTGCGCTTCATCTCCGCCAACTCCCGCATCTACAAGCTCCTCGGCTGGCACGACCTCGAGCAGATCGAGCCAGCCCCGGAGTGGAAGGAATCCTAGGAACGGGACCGGCGAGCCGCTCATGATTGACCGCAGCGCCCTCGTTGCCGAGCGTACGCTCGATCCCGAAGTGGAGCAGGAGTACGAGATCGAGCGCGTCTTCGTACGCGCCATCGCCAGCACCAAGTACAGCCTCAG
>Ga0070741_10002804_pt1 | contig 45351 bp, 34 predicted proteins | sample Coa_R1_4_FD_66440 | JGI IMG/M metagenome (GOLD analysis project Ga0070741, IMG submission 66440) | Surface soil microbial communities from Centralia Pennsylvania, which are recovering from an underground coalmine fire - Coalmine... | ecosystem: Environmental > Terrestrial > Soil > Unclassified ... | reverse complement strand
CCGTTGATCCATGCCTCACCCGAGAGCGGCTTCTCGTCGAAGCGCGCCACGCGGTTGCCGTCGAGCTCCAGGCGGCCGAAGCGCGCCGGCGGGCGCACGGCGGTTACCGTTGCGATGCGACCGTGGCTGCGGTGGAACTTCAGAAGGTCTGTCAAGTTGACGTTGGAGACACCATCCCCCCACGTCAACATGAAGGTACCCTGTCCGAGATGAGGCGCCAGCCGCTTGATGCGTCCGCCGGTGTTGGTTCCCTGGCCAGTGTCGATGAGATCGACGACCCAGTCCTCCGAGCCGTGCTCGCCATTGCCGCCGTTGCCGCGCCGCTCGACTCTGCCGCTCTTGAGCGATACGCGCAGATCCGGAGCGAGCGAGCAGTAGTCGGCCATGTAGCGCTTGATGTATTCGCCCTTGTAGCCGAGCGCGACCACGAACTCCTTAAAGCCGTAGGTCGAGTAATGCATCATGATGTGCCAGAGGATCGGGCGGCCGCCGATCTCGATCATGGGCTTCGGCCGCACGACGGTCTCCTCCGCGAGCCGTGAGCCGACACCGCCTGCGAGGATGCCTACTTTCATGCGATGCTAGCCGTGGTGCCCACCAAGTACTCGATTGTTCTGCGCGGTCGGGGCCCGGGGCGCCGGGACGCCGCGGATGCTCTGTCTCGGCTACAGCTCGCAATTTGCGTGCCCGGGATATGAGCCGGCTGCGCGCTCTGGCCGCGAACATGGCCGCAGTCGTCACCGGCAAGGCCGCCACGGGCGTGGCCGGGCTGCTGACGGTGGTCGCGCTGACGCGTCATCTGGGTCCCACGGAGTTTGGCTACTACCGGACGGTGCTCACCTACTCGGCCTTTGCTGCCGTACTGGGGGATTCCGGCCTCTACATGGTGACGCTGCGGCGGATGTCGCAGGATTCCGCCAATGCTGCCCGTGTTCTCGGAAACACTCTGCCGTTGCGGATTCTCACCACGGGTAGTGTTCTCCTGGCCGCGGCGGCGGTCGCGTGGCTGACGCCATACGATCCGCCCGTCAAATGGGGCACGTTGATAGGAGCAGCGATCTACACCTGTCTGCAGGCGAGCGACTTTCTCATCGCCGCTTTCCAGAGCGTCCTCAAGCAGGCCCGCAATGCGGTTGCGGAGGTCGCGGGAGCCGTAGTGACCCTGGCGGCAGTCTCCATACTGACGCTGACGCACGTCGGTGCGCTGCCGATGCTCGCTGCGACGCTGTTGGGTGCGATCACCGCGCTTGCCATTTCCATCCGGCTGGCCCGTCGTCTGGTGCCGTTCCGCGTGAGTTTCGATCTGCCGGTATGGAGGCAGTATCTGATCGCCGGCCTGCCGCTCGCCGGCTCGCAGATTCTCGGCATGGCCATGCTGCGGGGAGACTCGCTCCTGCTGTCACTGTTTCAGCCGGCGGCGGCAGTAGGCCTCTACGGCGTGTCGTCCAAGCTGTTCGAAGTCACGACTTCCGTCCCCTACATCTTCGCTGGACTCATGATGCCGGCGCTCACGCTGAGCGCCGCGCGCGACCGCGCGGAGTTCTCGCGCCAGCTCGGCAGGGTAGTCGATGCGGCGGCCGTCTACGGGGTAGGCATCGTGATCGCGTTCGCGCCGTTCGCCGACCGGCTGCTGGCGCTCATCTCCGGCGAGCGGTTCGCTGCGGGTGCACCGGCGCTCATCGTGATCTCGTTTGCGGTGGCCTTGGCGGGGCTCACGCATGTGCTGCGGTTCACGTTGGTGGCCTGCGAGCAGCCACGTCTCGTGCTGATCGGAGATATGGTGGCGTGCACGTGCGCGTTCGTGGCGTATTTTGGATTGATCCCGAGGTTCTCGCTAACCGGGGCTGCCGTTGGCACCGTCATCGCGGAGGCCACGGCACTGGTGGGCATGATCGTGGGCCTGAAGCACGCCGGGCGTGCTCTTCCCTCACTCGCCAATCCCGCCAAGGCGGTCGTTGCCGGCGCGCTGGCGGCGCTCACCATGAAGTACCTCGCCGGTTTCGGTGCCCCCTGGCTGTTGGCGCTGGCGGCGGGTGGCGCACTCTACCTGGCGCTGTTGGCGCTGATGCGCGCCATACCGAAAGAGCTCCTTTTTGTGATAATCGGTGCGGCACGAAAGACCGGAGTGGGCCATGGGTAGATGCAGACGACTCCGCGGGCTGGCTCTTGCGGCTGGCACGGCAGGACTACTTGCGGGATGCGCAGGATTCATGGCGGGTGCGCCGACTCCGGTTCCGGGCAGAGGACCTCTGGGGGTGCCGCAGCCGACGGCCACACAGATTGGCGTGGGCGCCAATCCCTCACCGTCGGCACCGCGGATGAATCCGTTTGCGACGCAAGTGCGGCCGTTGGGCGGGCGCGGCAGCGAGAATCCCTACGACTGGCTCGAGAACGTACATTCGAAGCGGACCCGGCATTGGATCGCCGCCGAGAATCAGAAGACGGCGCGGGCCCTGGCGGAAATCCCGCAGCGCGCCTGGATCGCGAGTCGCCTCGAGCAGCTCCAGGCTGCAGGAGGGGACGGCGCTTCCCACGATGTCATCGTGGAGCATGTCCTCTATCTCGGTCCGGACGGCACCCGCCTGCCGATGGAGATTGCACACCGGCGCGGCTCGCCTCGGGACGGCAACCAACCCACGCTCCTGTCCGTGTATCCCGCGGCCAATGAGCCACAAACTGCGCTGCTGCAGCCGTTCGTGTTGGCCTGGGCAGCCATGGGCGGTGTGTATGCGCGCGCACAGGTGCGTGGTGGGGTGGCGCCCGTGCCGACATCAGGCGCCGGTGGCAAGGCGCTGCCGGCGGGATCGCCTGCGCTGAGCGATCTGTTCGCGGCTGCGCAGTCGCTGATCGACCAGCGGTACACGCGTCGCGCGCGGCTCGGCATTTATGGCCGGGGATTCGGCGGCCTGTTGGCCGGTGCCGCGGTGATTCTACGGCCGGATTTCTTCGGCGCGGCGCTGCCGACCGGCACCTGGGCGCGGTACCGACGGATCGCTTCCGGCAACTGCTTTCCGCCAACCCTCATCGTCACGGCCGAGCACGGCGGCAACATCAGACCGTGGGAGGGCTATGAGCTCGCTGCGGTCCTCCAGGCGGAGCAGGTCTGCGGCCGTCCCATCCTGATCCGGATCGACAGCGACGAGGCGCAACGCGAGGCGCTGACGGGGAGACGGGAGCGCACGGCAGACGAGCTGGCGTTCGCGGCAAAGTGGCTCGGAGCACAGCCACCCGGGTAGTCGTAGCTTACGAGGGCCTGCCGTGTGGCGTTGGGTCATCGTCCTCGGGGCCGCGGCCACCCGGACCGGACTCATCCTCCACAGGCTCACCCGGGATGGCGTGCTTCTCGGTCAACCAGGCGCCGAGATCGATCAGCCGGCAGCGCTCGCTGCAGAAGGGCCGAAAGGGGGACTGCGACCAGTCGATCTCGCGGTGACAGGTGGGGCACTTGACGCGCTGGGCGGGCATCAGGAGCAGCAGGTCAACAGGAACTTGACGTCCGCCGCGGCCTGAGCGGGCCGCTCCGTGAGACCCTTCCAGCTCAGGAAGCGTACGTTGCAGCGGTGGTGACTGCCGCTGACTTCCGGGTAAAGGCCCGTAGAGGCCGGCAGAGCGATTCGCAGGAGCTGCAGGGGATTCTCGCGCTCGAAGGTGATGGTGAAGCTGCCGCCCGGGGCGGTTTCCTGCCGGGTTCGGCCGTTCTGGCGTGTGAGCCAGATGAGCTCGGAGACGGCGTCGCACAGTGGGCGCAGCACGGCCAGCCACTGGTTGAAGGCGCGCGCGCGTGCTTCGTCCGGCTGTGACAGCCAGAACAGGTAATCCGGCAGGTCGAATTCGCAGGTGCCGCCGGGGATGCTGCTGCGATGCTTGATGGCATTGAGGAAGTCCGACTCCTTCAATGGCTGAAGATTGGCGACCCCGGCGTTGAGCAGTTCCCCGCGCAACCGGGTCACATTGCCGATCAGGCTCTTCAGGCGATTGGTGTCGACCCCGGGCTTCGACTGGAACTCCCCGAGCGCGGTGAGCTGCCGCTCGAGCTCCTTGAGCGCATCCGAGCGCACGTCGCTGCGGGTGATGATGGCCAGGATGTCGATCAGGCTGGTGACGGCAGCACGGGTGCCCCACTCACTTCCCATCTCGTTGTGGTAGAGCGCCTGGCTGTAGAGGAAGTCGAGGCGCAGGAACGTGCGCATACGCTCGTTGAGCGGCTGCTCGAAGACCAGAGTGCGATCGTTCTCTTGCGCTTCGGGCGCGGCTTGGAGAGGCTCGGCGGCCTCGGGGGCGTCGGCGTCGTTCGTCATGCGAGCTATTGTGCTCGACATGCGCGGCGGACGTAAACGGTCGGCAGGAAGTCAGTGCGTCCGGCTGCTGGGTGGCGTGCCGGTGATGCTGGCGGCCACGCTCTTATTGCCCCGCAAGCTCCATGTAGCGGCCGTGCAGCGCCGACACCTGATCCCGCACCGCGCTGAGGTCGCCATCGTTCTGAATCACGTCATGCGCCGCCTTGAGCCGTGCGGCGCGCGAGGTCTGCGCATTCAGGATCGCGCGCGCCTGCTCAGGCGTCGAGCCGTCTCTTGCCTGCAGGCGCCGGACCTGCAGCTCCTCGTCGCAATCGACCACGAGCACGCGATCGACCTGAGCGGCGAGCCCTTTCTCCACCAGCAGGGGAATGACGAGTATCTGGTATGGGCCCCCGGCGGCGGCCGACCAGGCCTGCACGGCAGTCCCGATCGCCGGATGCGTGAGCGCCTCGAGGTCCGCCCGCGCCCTGGGGTCCGAAAAGACGATCTCACGCAGCTTCGGCCGGTCGAGATGGCCGTCCGGCGTGAGGATGGCGCGGCCGAACCGCTCCACCAGCCGCTCGAGCGGCGGCTGTCCGGGCTCGACCACCTCGCGCGCCACCTGATCCGTGTCGATGATCGGGATGCCGAGCGCGGCGAAGAACTTCACCGCGGTGGACTTGCCGCTCGCGATGCCGCCCGTCAGCCCGACACGAAAGATTTTGGAGTTGGCCATGTCTCAATCAATGCGCGAACAGCCCCAGATAGCCCGCCACCAGTCCGTGGCCGAACATCAGCATCAGCCAGCCCGCGGCGGCGAGAAACGGCCCGAAGGCGATCGGGGTCGCGCGGTTCTGCCCCCGGGCGGCCAGCAGCGCTATACCCGCCACCGCCCCCACGGCTGCGGCTATCAGCACCGTCGGTAGCAGCATCTGCCATCCGAGCCAGGCGCCGAGCGCAGCCAGGAGCTTGAAGTCACCGTACCCCATGCCTTCCTTGCCGGTCAGGAGGCGGAACAGATGATAGACGCTCCAGAGACTGACGTAACCGGCAATCGCTCCGATGATGCTCGAGCGCATGTCCACCGGCACCGGGGCTCCGCCCGGCGCCGGAGCGTAGAGGCTGAGAAAGAGTCCGAGCCAGGCGAGTGGAAGCGTCAGGCTGTCAGGCAGCAATTGATGGTCGATGTCGATGAAGGCGAGCGCCACCAGGAACCAGGTGAGCACCAGGCCGGCTGCCGCCGGCCAGCCGAAGCCCAGCTTCCAAGCGACCGCTGCGCAGAGGATGCCCGTGAGTGCCTCGACGACGGGATAGCGCAAGCTGATGCGGGCGCCGCAGTTGGCACAGCGGCCGCGGAGGAAGGCGTAGCTCAGGAGCGGGACGTTCTGCAGGGTCGTGATCGGTGCCTTGCAGGCCGGGCAGGCGGAGCGGGGCACCACCAGGTTGAAACGCTCCTTGGCGGCCCGCGCGGTCCCAGGGACCGTGGCCGCGAGGTCGGGATGCTCGAGCTCCGCGCACTGCTCGCGCCATTGCCGCTCCATCATGATGGGCAGACGGTGGATGACCACATTGAGGAAGCTGCCCACCACGAGGCCGAGCACCAGGCAGACGCCGATGAAAAGGGCAGGTGAGGCGGCGAGGAGCGCGAGCGCGGACATCTGAGTCTTTCAATCAAAACGCCGCGCGAGGCGCGGCGTTCTGGGGTGAAGATTGACGATTACGCCGTCAGCCGACGACCGATCCCATCTTGAATATGGGCAGATACATCGCGATGACGAGCCCGCCGACGAGCACGCCGAGCACCACCATGATCAGCGGCTCCATCAGGCTCGACATGGCATCCACGGCGTTGTCGACTTCGGCCTCGAAGAACGTCGCGACCTTGGCTGACATGGTGTCCAGGGAGCCCGACTCCTCGCCGACCGCGATCATCTGCACGACCATGTTCGGGAAGATGCCTCTCGCTTCCATTGCGCGCTGCAGGCGTTGGCCGGTGGCAACCTCGTCCTTCATCTTCATGACGGCATCCTCGTAGACGATGTTGCCGCATGCGCCGGCCACGGATTCCAGCGCTTCGACGAGTGGCACGCCGGCGGCGAACATCGTCGAGAGCGTGCGGGCGTAGCGGGCAATGGCCGCCTTGTTGACGATGGGTCCGATGATGGGAACCTTGAGGGTGATCCTGTCGAGGACTTCCCGCATCTTGCGCGAGCGTTTTTTGAAGTAGAAAAAGGTATATACGAGGGCGCCGCCGATGAGGGCAAGGATTATGCCGTCGTGCTGCACCAGCTCGGACAAATTGATGACGAATTGGGTAAATGCCGGCAGGTTCGCGCCGAAGCCCTGGAAGAGCTGTTGGAATTCCGGAATCACGAAGATCAGGAGGATGATCGTGACGATGAACGCCACGACGAGGACCGCTGCCGGGTAGAAGAGCGCCTTCTTGACCTTCTTTTTGAGAGCCTCGGACTTTTCCTTGTAGGTCGCTACCTTGTCGAGCAGAGTCTCGAGGGCGCCGGCCTGTTCACCCGCTTCGACGAGATTCACGAACAGATCGTCGAAGTACAGCGGATGCTTGGCCAGGGCCTCATGCAGCGAGGTCCCTGCTTCGACGTCCGCTTTGATGTCGAGAATCAGTTTCTGCATGGCCGGCTTTTCGCTGCCGCTTCCTACGATTTCAAACGCCTGCACCATGGGGATGCCCGAGGCGAGCATCGTTGCGAGCTGACGGCTGAATACTGCAACGTCGCCCGGAGTAACTTTGCCGCCCTTCAGCTTCTGAGCCTGCTTGCGAATGCGGGATGGCGCAATACCTTGGCGACGCAGCTCTATCCGAAGCGCGGATTCGTCGGGTGCGAGGCTCTTGCCCTTTATGCGCTGGCCACGCTTGTCGCGGCCCTCCCACGCGAAGGAGACGTCGCGTTTGATCGCCTTGACGGTCGCAGTTGCTGCAGGTGCCATATATGCTTCGTCCTACATCAATCGATGGTGACGCTGTTGATTTCCTCGAGACTGGTGAGGCCCGCCTTGACCTTCTCGAGGCCCGAGCGGCGCAGGTCCCACACCCCTTCCTTGGCCGCCTGATCACCGATCTCCGGTGCGCTGCCGCCGGCGAGAATGAGCCGGGCAATGGTATCGGTTATGGGCAACACCTGATATATGCCTACTCGTCCCTTGTATCCGTCAGTACAGCTCCCACACCCTTTGGGAGTGAATATCCTGAGTCCGCCCTTTACATCCTCATGGGTGAAGCCCTCCTTGAGGAGGGCTTCTTCCGGGACGTCCAGCGGCTGCTTGCACTGGGAACACAACCGTCGCGCGAGTCGTTGCGCAATGATGAGGCTGACCGAAGTGGCGATGGCATAAGGCTTCACGCCCATATCGACGAGTCGCGTCAGGGTCTGCGGGGCGTCATTGGTGTGCAGCGTCGAGAGGACGAGGTGGCCGGTCTGAGCCGCTTTGATTGCTATTTCTGCCGTTTCCAGGTCACGGATCTCACCGACCATGATGACGTCAGGGTCCTGGCGCAGGAACGCGCGCATGGCCGCAGCGAACGTGAGGCCAACCTTCGGATTGACGTTGACCTGATTGACGCCCGGTAGATTTATTTCCGCCGGATCCTCGGCAGTGGAAATGTTGGTGTCTTCGCGGTTGAGGATGTTGAGCCCCGTATAAAGGGACACGGTCTTACCGCTACCGGTAGGGCCGGTCACCAGGATCATGCCCTGAGGCTTGGCAAGATAGCGCTCGTAGAGCGCCTTCTGAAACGGCTCGTAACCCAGCGATTCGATCCCCAGCATGGCCTGCGAGGGATCGAGAATACGCATGACGATCTTCTCGCCGAAGAGCGTCGGACAGGTGCTCACGCGGAAGTCGATGGCTCGGTTCTTCGAGAGCTTCATCTTGATGCGCCCGTCCTGGGGCACCCGGCGCTCCGCGATATCGAGTCGCGACATGACCTTCAGGCGCGCCGAAAGCTTCATCGCCAGGGCCACCGGTGGCTGTGCGATCTCCTTCAGCACACCGTCCATTCGAAAGCGCACCCGGTAGGTCTTTTCGTAGGGCTCGAAATGGATGTCCGAAGCGCCGCGGCGGATGGCATCGAGCATCACCTTGTTGACGAACCGGACGATCGGTGCGTCTTCGACATCGTCGCGACTGATCTTGTCGTCGACCTCGTCTTCGCCGCCCGTGACCTCCAGCGAGTCGAGATCGACGTCGTCGTCGCCCGCAAGGGGCGTGATCTGTGCCTCCGCCTGCTCGATGGCCTTGTCGATGGCCTTCTGGAGCTTGTCCTCCTCGACGAGGACTACCTCGATGCTGAGGCTGGTCTGAAACTTGATCTCATCGATCGCGTGTTGATTCGTGGGGTCTGCGACCGCGAGGAAGAGGCGCCGTCCGCGGCGGAAAACCGGGAGGACGCGGTGCTTGGCGAGAAGCTTGTCGTTCGCCAGCCGCACCGTCTCGACGTCCAGGTTGACGGAATCGAGATCGAAAAGCGGGACACCGAACTCGTTCGATGCCGCTACGGCGATGTCCCTGGCGCTGGCGGCTCCGCTCGAGACGAGCTGCGTGACGATATTGACGTGGCGCTCGCGCGCGGCGTTCATCGCCTCGTGCATGGCGGCCTCGTCGACGACTCCATCCTGGACCAGCCGCTGGGGCAGGCCCCCCAGACCGGAGCGCGCGCCTCCGAGCGCTGCAGAAGCGTTCTCATTCATGGACTTACGGCAAGCGGATCAAGCCCGTGGTGCTCAAGTCTACCGAAGCCGGGGGCTCAGGCAATTGTCAAATCTCGCGCATGGTGGCACAGGGCAGTGACCCCCAGCGTGACTGGCTTCCCAAAAGAGGAAGCCCCTCCGGAGAGGGGCTTCGGGTCCTTTTGGATCTTATCCGTCGCGAGGATTACTGACGGCAGTTCGACGGGACGTACCGGTCTTGGGTCGGGTCGGTGACCTGGCACTTCCAGGTGATCGCGTCCGAGGGGACGGTATTGACCGCAAGAGGAGAGCCCGAGGCGGACGGCGTCAGTGTTAGCACAACGTCTTTGGCCAACGATGAGTAAGTCACCGTGATGATCCCCGTGGCGGCAGCAACAGTGACGCTCTTCACGTTCGTGGTGCTCGCGGGCGAAGTCCAGCCAAGCACGAGGCTGGATGCACCGTTTTCCGCGTTCTCGGCAACGGTGGTCTCCGCGGCGGACGCGAGGTTCAAGCCCTCAGTGACGCGCGCGCGGACGATGTAGTCCTGGTAGGCGGGGATGGCGATGGCCGCCAGAATTCCGATGATCGCCACGACGATCATCAACTCGATCAGGGTGAAACCCTTTTGTGCAGACTTCATGAGCAAGGCTCCTCGATTGTTGAGAGACGCAGAGGCGCGAAGGAGCGCCTGCTGCTCAAGTGAAAGCAAGGGCTATGCCAAAGGATGCGGTGCCGCACAAGCCTTTGAAACTCAAAAGAAAATCTGAAAAAACAACGAGCCCACGACTTGACTTAGTTAGGGGTCGCTGACCTGCGACGCTCGGGACGGGCGTCACAAACTGACGTAGATTGTCAGGTTGTTCTGCCCCTTCGCACCTCGGACGGTCGAAGCTACCAGTAGTCGTATCTTCCGATCGCCCTGCGTGTATCGATCGGCGGTAGTGTCCGCCTGCCACTATTTGGCAGTCCGGGTAGGTTCTAACCCGGCAAATCTGACGAGCAAGTCACGCCTGCTCGTCTTTGCCGAAAGACATAATCTCGCGGATTGTTTCTGCTACCCGTGGCGCGCGCCGAACTACACTTTCGCGCTGAGCGCGCCGAGAACGAGTGCCGCGCAAACGAGGTTCGAGATGGTTGCAACCATGGCAGGGACGTTCCTGGAAGACGGGATCGATGCATCAGAGGCACATCCGCTCGAATTGACGATTCTCATGCCTTGCCTCAATGAGGCTGAGACGGTTGCGACCTGCGTGCGCAAAGCGCGCAGCTTCCTCCATCGCAGCGGTACTGCAGGGGAAGTTTTGGTAGCCGACAATGGATCGACGGATGGCTCGCCTGCCCTCGCCCGGGAAGCTGGGGCACGCGTGATTCCGGTCTCTGCGAAGGGATACGGCAGTGCCCTCCTCGGCGGCCTACAAGCGGCGCGAGGCCGCTTCGTGATCATGGGCGATGCAGACGACAGCTACGACTTCTCCCGGTTGGACGCCTTTTTGGATTCGTTGCGTGCTGGCCATACCATGGTCATCGGCCACCGTTTTCGCGGTGGCATACGCCCGGGCGCGATGCCATGGCTGCACCGCTATCTGGGGAACCCGATACTCAGCTTTCTGGGTCGGCTGTTCTTTTCTTGCAGCATCGGCGATTTCCACTGCGGGCTGCGCGGCCTGGATCGCGCTGCGGCTTTGCGGCTCGGACTCATCGCCCCCGGAATGGAGTTCGCGAGTGAGATGATCGTCAAGGCAGCGCTGGCGCGATGGCGAATTGCCGAAGTCCCCACGGTGCTCTCGCCGGCCGGACGATCACGGCCGCCTCATCTTCGCAGCTGGCGGGACGGCTGGCGGCACCTCCGGTTCCTCCTCATGATGAGTCCGCGGTGGCTGCTCCTCTATCCCGGCGCTGGCCTGATTTTCACGGGAGTTGCCGGTGAGCTGGCGATCCTGCGCGGGCCGGTCGTCGTTCACGGTGTGGGGTTCGACATCCACACCATGCTTTACGCGGCAGGCGCCACGATTCTCGGGCTGCAGCTGGTACTGTTTTCGCTGGTCGCACGCACCGTCGGCGTGGTCAAGAATCTCCTGCCGATGACGCACAACCTTGCACGGTTCCTGCGGCTGTTCACCTTGGAGCGAGGCGTTCTGCTGGGTACTTCCCTGGGCATAAGCGGCTTGGCACTCGCGGTGTACTCCGTCGACAGCTGGGCCCGTGCTCGCCTGGGCGCGCTGGATCCGGTGGCGATGATGCGTGTTGCAATCCCCTCCGTGACCTTCATCCTGGGCGGGGCAGAGATCGTCTTCGCCTCGTTTCTATTGGGGCTGATCGATGCTCGTCCGCCGGACGAGACTACCCCATGAGCGCGGTGGAGGAGACGTCGACTCTTGCGCGGCGGCGTTCCTTTCTTCAGGTCCTGACCGGTCTAATTACCGCGCCCCGGTTTTTCGTTTATTCCTGCTGCATCCTGGCCGCTTTGTTGACGTGTTATCACCTTGGCAAGGACATGGGCTGGGATACGCTCGACTACCACTTCTATGCAGGATTCAGCGCGCTGCACGATCGCTTTGGCCAGGACTACTTCCCGGCAGGCCCGCAGAGTTATCTCAATCCCTACATCTACGCGCCGTTTTATCTGCTGGTCACTTCCGGTTTGACGGCGCTCCAGGTCGCATTGATCCTGACAGCAGTGCAAGCCGTAATTCTGTGGCTGGTTTATGAGCTCGCCCTAACTGTCGCACCGCCGATCAAACCGCGAACCCGTCTGGCGGTGGGAGTCTGTGCGGTCGCGCTCGCATTCGCCAATCCCGTCCTCATCAACGAGCTTGGGTCGAGTTTTGCCGATCTTCTCACCGCAGAAATAGTCGTCGCGGGCTGGCTGTTATTGGTCAGGTCCATCCGCACGCCCAGTGCCATGCGCATCGTATTCGCCGCGCTGCTGCTGGGCGGCGCAAGTGCGCTGAAACTGACTAACGCCCTGCATGCCGTCTCGGCTGCTGTGCTGGTGCTCTTCGTACCGGGTAATTGGCGAAGCAGATTGCGTTACGCAGCCGTATTCTCCCTGAGCGGGGTAGTGGGATTTGGGGCGGTTGCCGCGCCTTGGGCGCTTCGTCTCGAGGAACGCTTCGGTAATCCATTCTTTCCGCTGCTGAACGGCATCTTCCGTGCGCCGGAGTACACGGCAGGGCCGGCCATCAGTTACCGCTTCATTCCGGTGTCCCTCCTGGATGCGCTGTGGCGCCCATTTGCAATGATCGTGCCGCGTGTGCTGATCCATGCGGAATGGGCCGCACCGGATATGCGGTACGCGCTGCTGTTGCTGGTGGCGGCGCTTTCCGTTGCGGCATGGGCGTGGAAGCGCTTTTACGGGAACGGCGTGAGCGCGGAAGAGCGCACCCGCGACGGCGCGGCGCGCGCGCTCGTTGCGCTCGGGGTCGCCTTTCTCTTCGACTGGTCATTCTGGCTCACCGCATCCGGCAACAGCCGCTATTTCATTCCTATGGGCTGCGTCGCCGCGGTTCTGGCGATCGTTCTGATCTTCCAGCTGTGCGCCGAGCGTCCCAAGCTGCGCAACTACCTTCTGATCGTGATCTTCGCGGTGCAGTTCTTCCAGCTCGGTTTCGGCGCGGAGTATCCCGGGAGGGCTGCGTGGACGGGCGAACCGTGGCTGCAGGTCTACGTGCCGCAGAGTCTGGCCACTGAGCCTGGCCTCTATTTCAGTGTCGGCATCCAATCAAACTCCTTCATTGCACTGCATCTCGCGCAGGGCTCCGGGTTTATCAACTTGGAGGGCGATTACACGCTTGGGCCTGAGGGGGCGAACGGAAGGCGCATCCAGTCAATGATCCGGCGCTATTCGCCGCACCTTGGAGTCGTGATCCCCGACGAGCGGCACGACCCGAGGCAGTATGCTGGCATGCAGAGCGCCGTCGTCACGGTGAACGATGCGCTCGAGCCCTTCGGCTTACAGGTCGACATCGGACATTGCGCCAGGATCATCGTTCGTGGGACGACCACGCCGGTCACTCCGGTGTATACCGGTAAGGAGCCACCCAAGCCCAGGCTGTCGCCGGCCGAAGCCGGAATCGGCTACTTCAGCTCCTGCCGGGTCGTGCCTGAGACAAAGCGTGAACCTGCGGTGGTGGCAGACGAAGCATCCGCCAATATCGCGCTCAACCACCTGGAAGATGCGTGTCCCGCACTGTTCCAGCCGCGGCGGCAGGCGACGTTCCATGTCGGAGACAGCACGCACGGATATCTTTGGGTGCGACGATACGCGAACACTGACATGACAGCATGGGTGTCGCATGGTTGGGTGCATTTCCAGAGGTTCATCGATGGCACCAAGGAGGGTAGCGCGGGCCGGGAGAGCGATTGGGAAAAGGGACCATTGCCCGTCAGCTGCGGTCGCGGAACGGATGGGTATTTTCTGCGAGTGATCAAATCGCACTGAGCGAGAGTTCATGAGCTCCGCGGAATATCCCGTGCATTTGCCGCGACGCGTGCCTCGCGTAGCTGCGGTGTTGCAGCGGGCAGTCGCATCGCCGCGGTTGCTGGTCTATGTCTCATGCACGTTGTTGGCACTGGTGACCAGCTATCGTCTGGGCAAGGACATGCAATGGGACACGCTGGACTATCATTTCTATGCAGGATTCAGCGCGATCCACGATCGTTTCGGCCTTGATTACTTCGCGGCGGCTGAGCGGTCATATCTGAATCCCTACGCGTACGCGCCATTTTACCTCTTGGCCACCTCCGGACTGAGCGCACTCGAAGTGGCCGGCATCCTTGCAGTCATCCAGAGTGCAATCCTGTGGTTGACGTATGAGCTGGCGACCGCGCTTGCTCCGGCGGGTCGCCCTGGCATACGCATTGGCGTAGGCGTCTGCGGGGCGCTGTTGGCTTTCGCCAATCCGGTGCTGCTGGAGCAGTTCGGGTCGAGTTTCGCAGACATCACGACAGCTGAGCTGGTCCTCGCGGGCTCACTGGTCCTCGTTGGGGCGATTCGCACCCCGAGCGCGTGGCGTGTGGCGGTCGCCGGCTTCCTGCTCGGCGCAGCGAGCGCCCTCAAGCTAAGCAATGCGCTGCCCGCCGTCTCTCTGGCGATCGTGCCGCTGTTCCTGCCGGCCAGATGGCCGAGGCGACTGGGCTCTGCGGCTGTCTATGGACTGAGCATTGGACTCAGCTTCGCGTTGGTCTCCCTCCCGTGGTCCATTCAGCTGCAACGGCATTTCGGCAACCCGTTCTTTCCCTTCTTCAATGGCATCTTTCGCTCGCCGCAGTACCCGACTACAGGGATCATGGACTTTCGATTCATTCCTACCTCGCTCGCCGCGGCGATTTGGCGCCCCTTTGCAATGATGTCGCCGGTCGGGCTGGTGCACTTCGAGAGGCCTGCGCCCGATTTGCGTTATGCGCTTCTGATCGTGCTCGCATTGCTGCTCCTGCTCGTAAGCCGGGCGAGTCGCTCGAGAGGCGCACAGGCCTCCGCCGGGAAGTCGGGGGCGGTCGAAGGCCGCGCGCTGCTTGCGCTCGGCTCCGCGTTTGCCATCGACTGGGTGATATGGCTGGCCGAATCCGGTAACAGCCGCTACTTCATTCCCATGGCCTGTGTGGCTGCAGTGTTAGTCGTGGCTTTGACCTGCCGCCTCCTCATGGTCTGGCCCAGAGTGCTCGCCTGCGTCCTTGCGTCGATACTTCTTGTACAGTTCCACCAGGTTCAGGTTGGCACGGCGTTCCGTCCACCCTATCCGTGGCAGGGAGAGCCGTGGTTCGACGTCTCGATACCGCATCTGCTCGCTACGCAGCCCTCTCTGTATTTCAGTATCGGGGTGCAATCAAATTCCTTCGTCGTACCGTATTTGCCGGCGGGCTCGGGTTTCGTCAATCTCGAAGGAGACTATGTGCTCGGTCCCGAGGGTGCGAACGGCGCCCATATCCGCAAGCTGATCACGAGATTCTCGCCACATCTTCGTGTCCTCGTCGAGGACTCGCGAGTGGACGCCGCACGCGACAATGACGTCCCACGTCTGTCGAACCAAGATGATGCGATAGCGGTTTTCGGGCTGCGCATCGACCCCGGCAGCTGTTTCAGGATTCGGGTGCGGGCCGCTCCGACTGTCGACGTGGTGGCGGTAGGGGGAGCGCTGCCGAGACTGCCGCAGTCCGCGTGGTACACGCATTACCTGGTAACCTGCCGGCTCGTAGCCGACGCCGGGCAGGAAGCGGCGTTGGCTCCACTGAAGCGCACCGCTGACCTGGTCCTCGATCGACTCGAAGACGCCTGTCCCAGCCTCTTTCAGCCGAGGCGACCGGCAACTTACCTCACTGGCAGCGACGCAGGCAGCTATTTCTGGGTCCGCCGGTATCCAAACACGGACGTAGTCGCATGGGTGCATCGTGGCAGGGTCGAACTCCAGAGGATGATCGGTGGAGGTCGCGTGCAGGATGCCGGCTCTGTGCCGGCCTGGGCAAGGTCGCCCTTATCGGTCGAATGCGGTCGAACGGATGATGGCGATTTTCTGCGAATAGATCAGTCAGGACGTTAAGCGCCCCGAGCCTATGGACACGTCAGGATCACGCACGGAAATCCGGCGCGATGTGCGGTGGCGGCTTGTATTGGGTGGAATCGGCATCGCAATCGGGCTCGCCCTGTGTGTCGCCTTGCTCCACTTGAGCGGTCACGGCATCGATTATGTGATGGCCGGACTGCGGCGCGTGGACCCGAAGCTCGCGGTGGCAGCCGGTCTGGCGATGGCCATGAACTACATGTTGGGAGCGAAGAAGTGGCAGCGGGTGGAAGCGAGCCTGTCCGGCTCATCGCACACGTTTGTTCATGCGTGCGCGGCAACGGCGATTGGGATGGGCGTCGGACAGCTCCTGCCGACGGTAGTCTCGAGCGCCCTGGTGCGCGGTCTTGGCAATCGGGCGGTGAGGCGCAGCGCGCGGTATGGTGCCATCGCCTCAGGTTGGGAGCAGTTGTTCGATCTCGCGGTAGCGGGTCTACTTGTGGGGCCAAGCGTCGCTGCTTTGGTGTTTGGCCACATCCGACTTGCCCTGGCCGCTTCGGCCGCTGCACTGCTCGCCGGAGAGACATGTTGCGTCGGGGCGGCCCGATTGATGGTACGACTTGCGCGCCTGAACGCAAATTTGGCCACGCCCAGTCTGTCCAAGTTCCTTTGGCGTGTGTCGCTGATGCGCATCGTCGTGCTGATGACCGTGACGGCAATGATCGGCCGCGCGTTCGCGCTGAACATTCCCCCCTGGGAGCTTGCTACCGCGGTTCCCGCCGTGGTGTTGGCATCAGTCCTCAGCTTCATTCCGGCGGGCCTTGGCGTCAACGAGCTGACGTTCGTCGGGCTGCTTGGATCGGCGGGCACGCCGGTGCCCGTTGCTGCGGCCTTTGCGCTCCTCAATCGGACGCTGCAGGTGTGCATCGCGTCCGTCCTGGCCGTCGGCGGTTGCGCGCTGATCGACTGGAGGTCATGCGTGAACCGGCGGCGCGCGGGCCAGGGCTCTACCGAGAGGAAACTCGAGCTATGACTCGCAGAGCGGAGGGCCGCTTGGAAAGACGCTCCCCGAGCCACTGGAAGGGATGCAGTGCAATCCCGAGCAGCAAGAAGATGACCGAAATGCGTCGGCCCAGGAGATTGGCGACGGTGCGGCCCATCGTCGGTATGCAGGTGTCGGCCTGCAGTTCGATAGTCAGGCCGGACTGCCGGACGAGCCTGCACAAGCTCTCGCGGCTGAAGTGCACTCGATGGTACGGGAGATACCACGCGTCCCAGTATCGACCGAACACGCCAGCCCAGATGCAATCCACGTTGGGTACTTCGATCACGAGGCGTCCGCCGGACTTGGCGAAGCGAATGATCCGGGCAAGGAGCGCTGCTGGATCATCGTCATGCTCGAGAACGTGCAGGGCGAGCACGAGATCGTTCTGTCCTGCCAGATCGGCCGTCGCGTCCAGGGGTTCGTAAGGAACATTGCCCAATTCGGCGGGTGGAGCGGGGTGGAAATCGGTTCCGATCACGACCGAGCCGGGCAGCAGTCCTGCGAGCTCTCGCGTGAACAGGCCGCTACCACAGCCGAAGTCCACGACCCGGTCCGGCCGGGAGCGGATTTGCTCCAGCAGCAAGCGGGCCTGGCGGCGAAAAGCGATGCTCTTGATAGCGCGCGTCAGTCGGCTGCGCGACTGCTGGAAGTCCTGGCTGGTGCGATCTTCGTACAGAAATGCCACGTCGGATAGCGGAGGACGGGAAATTCCGACGCCGCACCGATGGCACCGGATGACACTCGCTGCGCCAGGTCGATGACGGTCGAAGTGCGGCATCGGAGGACCGAAATTGCATCGATCCTCGTGTGCGACCGGACACCATCCTGGCGTATGGCATGGGTCCTCCGAATCCGATGTCATGCGAGCGTTTCCACGGCTGAGCTCATCAGGCCGATCCATATCCATCGATGACCTGATCGAGTGAATGTTGTAGTGACAGTCGAGTCACGTTCTCTGCGAACCACTCCCGGGTCGCCGTACGCAATGCGGCACCGGAACGCCAGCATTGAACTATTGCAGCAGACACGGCGCAGGCGTCGGGGAGCGATGCCACGAAACCATTGCGGCCGGGCTCTATCAGTTCGACGGCAGCGTTGTCGGCGCCCGCGACCACGATGGCCGGGACTCCAGCCGCCGATGCCTCGACGACGACCATTCCGTAGCCTTCGCGGCTCGAGGGCTGCACGACGCACAGCGCGCGTGCCATGGTATCTGCCAATTGTTCTTCTGGTACGACACCCGGAAGCTCGACGATGTCCCGCAGCGCGAGGGCATCGATTCTCTCCCGGATCCGCTCGCGCTCAGGCCCATCGCCAAAGATGACAGCGCGAAGGTGCGGGATGGTTCTGCGGGCTACCGCGACTGCCTCTACCAGGAGAGGTACCCGCTTTTCCGGGATCATGCGCCCGGCGTACATCACCACCGGCGGTTCTGCGGCCCGAGCACAGGTCGGCGCCATAAGTCTGGCGGCATATTCGCCCGTGAGGATGCCGACGGAACCGCAAACCCCTATGGCTGCGAGGCGGGAGGCGTGCAAACGACTGAACGTATACGCCCCCTGGGGAACGTGGGCGCAGAGGCGCTGGATGAGCCAGCCGATCTCCCCGCCCGCTTTTCCAAGGTACGTGCGCCAATAGTCACGACTCCAGACTTCGTGCCAATCGCAGTTGATCCGAAAGCCATGGAGCAAGCGAGTTGCGCCGACGGCGAGCAGCGAGAAGTATGGGAACGATGCCGTGTGAACCACGTCGTAGCGGTTACCGAAGCGGAGCAGGTGAAGGAATACTCCCCAGCCGAATCGGAGAGGGGGAAATATCCGCCGTTGACCGCGACGATAGAGCGCCATCCTTGGGCCAACCGGCACGATCTTGATGCCGGCAATTCGGGGAGGTTCTTCCCTGTTCCACTGGGTGAGAGTCAGAAACGTGACTTGGTGTCCTCGCGCCGCGAGCGCCTCGGCGAGTGAGCGATACCATCGCTCGGCGCCGCCGATGCTCCAGGGATAGAGACAATCATAAATGATGCAGATCTTCATGCGGCGGGTGGCCGCTCAGGAGAACATCTTGGCGATCGTCCTGACGGAACGCGGGTGACCGTGGGAGCTGTAAAGGTAGTACCGCGGTGGCACGTATATCTCATTCAGGTCCTGCGGTATGTCTGGGAATGCTCCCTTGAACTCCTCCCGCAGAAAAAAGGCGTTGGCCCCAGAATGCGCGTTGCAGCACGCAAGGAAAAACCCGAATCTGGAGAAGAGATCCACGAAGCTGCATAGGGATGCTCCGAAGTAGTCATCGCCGGGCCACCTGTGCGTAGCGTCGTAATCCATCTGCCAGCGAACCGGCGGCGGAAATTTGGCGTTGTATTCCACTATGAAAAGTTTGGGATGAAAGCCGTTCTCGAGAAGCTTCTCGACCAGGTAAAGGTCATTTCCGTCGAGGTCGAGTGAGATCACGTCCACGGGCCGATTGTCCAAGTTTCGACGCCCTTCCTCCGCCAACGCGACGATGTTCTCGCGGGTAATCCATGCCCTTCTATAAGAGAAGGTCGCGGTTGGTTGCCCGATCGGGTACGCAAGCTTCTCGCCTCCCACCCAGAATCCCTTCCATCCCAGCGCCTTCAGGATGAGGGTGTTATTTTCAGTGCCGTTTCCTACCCCGAACTCTGCGAACGTTCCGCTTTCGACCGAAGCGATCCGTCTGAGGATTTCAAGGGTGATGCCATCCTCATCGGTTTGCGAGAAGCACTTCATTCCGCACCTGCTCAGTGGGTTTGGATGCGCAAGCCTCAGCGACAGGGCTTGGTGACCGACGACGAGATCCCGCAATTCCCCGAGATACGCGAAACCCAGCAACTTGGCCTTGCAGCGCCTCACGAAGGCCACCAGGGGTGCAAACCGGTTGCTTGGTATCTTCATGATGTTCTCGAGTAGTGCAACGCGTCTTCAACAGTCGGAGCGGTCTTGGGACCGATATCCAATGGCACACGTTCGTGGGATCCAGTCAAGAGATTATCCACGGAATCTCTGCACTGCGCGTGACGGTCGCCACCGTTCACCGAAGGGGCCGGGGCGGCCGGGTGAATCGGCCTGCACGGCCGGGGGCCCTGCTGCGCGCCGCCCCGGCGCAAAGCGTGACTTCGCTCACCAAATCTCCGAGGGACAGCTAGCCATGTGTTGCCAATTCGGCTAGGTTGCCGGACATGGCCGATTAGCCATATATCGGGCAGTCTTTAGCTATGCTCCTCGACTGGTTCGATGCGCGTGATGCCGTCGCCGTCGGTGTCACCCTGGCGGATCACTTCCTCCCCGAATCGAATTCTTCGGCAGCGGGGCGGAAAAAAGACATTCCGGCGAAGGATTGGCGCGCGAACGTTCCGCGCTTTCGCCAGCGGGTGACCCGGGAGGCCGGTCCCCTGAAGTTGAACCTGTTCAAGCGTGCCAAGCTGCTGAATTCGTTCAAGTGGAGACTATTGGAGCTGGGGTTCGATCCGAAAGCGGCTGACGAGCTGACCGAGCTGGTTCTGATGCAGCTGTGCGTCAAAGGAGCGGGCACCACAATTCCGCAGACCGAGGGCGCCGCAAACACGGACACTGTGCGATCGGCAAGACGCACACCGATGCTACTGGATGAAGCTGAGGCGCGGTTCGCGGACGGCAAATATGACGAAGCCGTGCTGCTGCTCGAGCAAGCACTTGCGATAGACCACCGCAACGCCGACGCACATGCCAATCTCGGTGCAGCGCTCTATCGCGTCGGCCGATTTGGTGAAGCCGAGCAAGCGTTGCGCGCCGCCGTCGAGATCAAGCCGAAGCATCCCGCTGCGCTCTTGAATCTAGGCACTCTGCTCCGTAATAGGGGTCAGTTCGCTGCGTCGGAAACTGCACTGCAGCAGGCGGTGAAACAGGACCCCACAAATACCTCCGCGATGGTAAGCCTCGGCATGACTTTCGGGATGTGTGCCCGCCTCGGTGAGGCGAGAGAATGCATGGACAAGGCCCTCCGGCTGAAGCCGCGTGATGCCGCAGCACTCTGCGGCCTCGGGTGGGTTGTGAGTATCGAGGGGCATTTCGAGGAGGCGGAGAAGTATTATCGCGCCGCTCTCGAGGCTGATCCCACGCAGCCGGGAGCCTGGGCATTCCTCGCCGGCTTGAAGCGGATGACCATTGCGGACAAGGATTGGCTCACAGGCGCAGAGCGCGCGCTCGCGAACGGCGTGGGGCCCGCCGAGGAAGCGAAGTTGCGCTTCTCGATCGGCAAATACTTCGACGACGTCGGCAATTACCCCAAGGCCTTCGAGCAATACCAGCGCGCCAACGGGTTACAGAAGCTGTTGGCGGTACCGTACGATCGGACTGAGCGCACGAAGCTCGTCGACGACGTCATAGTCGGCTATCCCGCGCAGTATCTCGCACAGCGCGTACGTAGTGCCTCGGAATCGGAACGACCGGTCATCGTCACAGGGATGATGCGTTCCGGGACTTCCCTGGTGGAGCAGATCATCGCTTCCCACCCGCAGGCGTCGGGCGCGGGTGAGCTGGATTTCTGGAGCACGACGGCGCGGCGCGGACGGGAGATTCTGCAGCGGGAGTTGCAGGAGGGGACGCTCACGAGAAAGCTGACGCATTCGTATCTCAAGAAATTGGAGCGGCACTCCGCCGATGCGGCGCGCGTCGTCGACAAGTCGACCTTCAATACCGATCATCTAGGGCTAATACATTCGGTATTTCCTCGCGCACGGCTCATCTACGTACGGCGTGACCCGGTCGATACTTGTCTCTCGTGCTACTTTCAGGACTTTGCCAACACCGCGAGCTTCACGATGGACCTGTCAGACCTCGCCCACTATTACAGCGAGCACCATCGTCTGGTCGCCCATTGGCGCGCGGTACTTCCGGGCGGGTCCCTGCTGGAAGTGCCATATGCCGAGCTGGTTGGTGACCCTGAGCGATGGACTCGCAAAATCGTCGAGTTCATCGGTCTCGAGTGGGACCCTCGCTGCCTCGAGTTTTACAAGACGGAGCGACGAGTACTCACCGCCAGCAATTGGCAGGTGCGGCAGCGAATCTATTCAGGTTCAGTGGAGCGGTGGCGGAACTACGAGAAATTCATAGGTCCCCTGCTCAAGCTTCGTGAGTTGCATCACTGAGCCCCGAGTTTAGCCGCGATTTTCGGAGCAGGGCTTATTCTATTCCCAACTTCTTGATACGATACCGCAGCGCCCGGAAGCTCATCCCGAGCAGCTTCGCTGCCGCCGTTTTGTTGTAGCGCGTCTTCTCCAAGGCCTTGACGATGGCGTCGCGCTCGATCTCCTCGAGGTGCTCGCCCAGCGCGGCACCACCACTCGCTGCTGCTGCCGCCGGCAGTGATACAGGTGCTGTCGGCCGCGGCATCGCGCGTAGCCTAATGTGCTCGCCAGTAATCACGCCGCCCACGCAGAGGGTGAGGGCGCGCTCGAGAACGTTCTCCAGCTCGCGCACGTTGCCGGGGAACGGATACGAGTTGAGCTGTTCCAGGGCATCGTCACCCAGGCGGGGCGGCTGCATTCCGGTGCGCCGGCCGAGTCTTTCCAGGATCGCCCGTGCGATCTCCGGGACATCCTCCGGCCGCTCGCGCAGAGCGGGCACGCGCAGCTCGATGACGTTGATGCGATAGAAGAGGTCCTCGCGGAACAGGCCCTGGGCGACCAGCTCGGAAAGGTTCTTGTGCGTGGCGGAGAGAATGCGGACATCGACGGTCTCTTCGCGTGACTCGCCAACAGGCCGTACGGTCTTCTCCTGTACGACGCGGAGCAGCTTCACCTGCATGTGCAGCGGCAGGTCCGCCACCTCATCGAGGAACAGGGTGCCGCCCTCGGCTGCCTGCACCAGTCCCTTCTTGTCAGCGACTGCGCCCGTGAAGCTGCCGCGCTTGTGGCCGAAGAGCTCACTCTCCATGAGCTCCGTAGGGATGGCGCCGCAGTTGACGGCGACGAAGGGGCCTTCGCGGCGGGCGCCAGACTCGTGAATCATGCGCGCGACCAGCTCCTTGCCGGTGCCGGACTCACCGAAGATATGTACCGGGGCCTGACTGCGCGAGACCCGCGAGATCATCTCGCGCAGCTGCTCCATCACTCCAGAGTGGCCGATGAGTCGCGCGCCGCTGGGATCGGCGGAGGCATCAGGCGCGCCGCTGCTGCCGAGGCGTATGGCGCTGCCGACGAGTTTGCGCAGCACGCCGAGGTCGAGGGGTTTCGAGACGAAGTCGAAGGCGCCGAGCTTCAGGGCCCGGACAGCGGATTCGACGTTGCCATGAGCGGTGATTACCGCGACGGGCAGCGTCGAGCGGTTCTCCTGGATCCAGGCAACCAGATCGAGCCCATCACCGTCGGGCAGGCGCATGTCCGTGAGGCAAAGATCGAACGCCTCGCTCTTCAGGAGCTTGCGCGCCGTGCTGACGTCGGGTGCCGTCCGGGTCCGCAGATTCATGCGGCTCAGGGTCAGGCTGACGAGCTCGAGCAGGTCGGGCTCATCGTCCACGATCAGCACGGCCGGCCTTGCCGGCTCGGTGCGGCTGCCCGTCAAAGATGCGTTCAAGACCCGACCTCCCATCGTCGAGGATCCGCGAATACCAGCCTAAAAACGCTGCCGCCGCCGTGACGCGGCTCATAGAGCAGCGTCGCGCCATTGCTCTGGGCGAGCTCCCGGGCCAGAAAGAGCCCGAGGCCCGTTCCCCGGCCGCCGCTGAAGAAGGGCTCGAATATGCGCTCCATGTGCTCCTTTGGGACCCCAGGGCCCCGGTCAGCCACCTCGAGGAAGGGCCGGTTATTCGACTGCAGCCGTCCGCAGCGCATCTCTATGGCGCCACCGCGGGCGTCGCTCCGCCGCTCGCCGAAGGCATGACGCATGGCATTCTCGCAGAGATTCCACACGATCTGCCGCAACTGGCTCGGGTCGAAGCGGACCTCGATCTCGATCGAGGGGCCGGTGATCCGCAACCGCTCCCGCGGCCATTGCATGGTCTCGCAGAACTCCTCGTAGAACTCCTCGCTCCAGACCTGCAGCGGCAGGCGCTCTACGTGTGACTCCTCGCGCCGTGAGAGCCTGAGGACGCTATCGATGATGCCACTCACCCGCTCGGCGTTGTTGCGGATGATCTCGGTGAGGCGCTGATCCTCCGGGTCCAGGCGCGGCGACTCGGCGAGGAGCTGGCCTGCGTGGCTCATGGCGCCGACGGGATTGCGGATCTCGTGCGCGATGCTGGCGCTCAGGCGGCCCAGCGCAGCGAGCTTGGATTGCTGCACCTTCTCGGTGATCAGGCCGGTGTCCTCGAGGAAAACCAGCACGGGCGTGGGCGTCGAGGTGCCCAGCGGTGCGAAGTGCGCCCGGATGACCTGTGCACCGTCTGCACCGACGAAAGTCTGCTCGACCGCAGGAAAGAGGCCGGTATCGCCGGTGCTCTGCCGCCAACGCTCGAGAAGGTACAGCAGCCGGGGTGAGGCTTCTCCGAGCAATGCATCCGGGTAGGCCCTGTCATCGCCCAGCATGCGCGCCGCCGACTCGTTGATGAGGCGGATGCGCGCTTGCGGGTCGACGACGAGGATGCTTTCACGCAAGTGCTGGACGATGTATTGCGAGAGCTGCGCCAGGTTCGCGAGATCGACCTCCTGCCGCCGCATCATCGCCTCGCTCTCGCGGATGCGGTTAGCGAGCGGCCAGGCGAGCACTGCGATCGCGAACAACACCACGCCGAGCACCCCCGCCGTGGTGAAGTCGGTGAATCGCATCGACGATTCCAGGCCGACGAAGAACTGCTGCACCAGGACCGCGAGTACCGCCACGGCAGCGATGAGGAGCGCGTCGCGATGCTTCGCCAGGGTAGCCATGGCCAGCACCGGCAGGACGAGCAGGATGCCGAACCCGCTGGATACGCCGCCGCTCGCGTAAAGGAGGACGCCAATTGCTGCGGAATCCACACTGGCGTTGACGAGCGCTACCAGCCGCAGCGTCGACCAGCGCAGCCGCCGTGCGATGACGAGCAGCACTGCCGCCGTGAAGTACACGACGCACACTGAGATGAACAGTCCGGGCCGCGGCACGAGCGTCAGGCGCTGGCCGGAAAGCCACAACGCGCACAGCAGCACGACCGGCACCAGGAGCCGGTAGAGATTCAGCAGGCCGACGACCCGCCAGGCGAGGTCGGCGTGAGCTGCGGAAGCGGCAGGTGATGTCGCGGCGGTAGCCGGCATGGACGATTCGGGTGGGAGGCGCTCGAGGCGGAAAAACAGGCGCGTGCGACTCTACCATCTTCATAGGACAGCGGTTCGCGATCCAGGTCGCTATTGCCCGAAGGACCGCCTCGCGCTGGCGGCGGGCCGCCTTTTTGGACACAATGGGAAATTCACGTCACGTCTCAGATCGAGTGTCCAGGATCACCCCATGAATCTGCACGAATATCAGGCCAAAGAGATATTCAGGAACTACGGAATTCCGGTGCCCGCCGGCCGCGTGGCGGCCAGCGCGGATGAGGCCGTCGCCGCCGCCAACGCTCTCGGCGGACCGGTCTGGGTCGTGAAGGCCCAGGTCCATGCCGGCGGCCGCGGCAAGGCGGGGGGCGTCAAACTGGCGCGCGATGCAGAGGCAGTCCGCAGCGCTGCGGCCGCGATGCTCGGCACACGCCTCAAGACCAAACAGACCGGGCCCGAAGGTCTGCCGGTCGAGCGGGTCTACGTCGAGTCGGGCTCGGAGATCGAGCGGGAGATCTATCTCTCCCTGACACTCAACCGGGAGAAGGGCCGCATCGCCCTCATCGCCTCCGCCGCGGGCGGCATGGACATCGAGGAGGTTGCGCAGAAGAAGCCCGAGCAGATTCTGGCTGTGACGGTGCATCCGTCGGCGGGCCTGCAGCCGTACCAGGCGCGCCAGATCGGCTTCGGTCTCGGCCTCAAGGGCGCGCAGATCGCCGAGTTCCAGGCGATCGTTGCGGCGTTGTATCGACTCTACCTGGAGCAGGACGCGAGCCTGCTCGAGGTGAATCCTTTGATCGTCACCAAGGCCGGGAAGCTCGTGGCTCTCGATGCAAAGATCAACGTCGATGCCAACGCGGTCTTCCGGCATCCCGATCTCGCGAAGCTCCGCGATGCCAACCAGGAGGATCCGATGGAGCGCCGCGCGAGTGAGCACGAGCTCAACTATGTTTCCCTGGACGGTGATATCGCGTGCATGGTCAACGGCGCGGGGCTCGCGATGGCGACCATGGACCTGATCAAGTTGCATGGTGGCCAGCCCGCCAACTTCCTCGACGTCGGCGGCGGTGCGACCAGCGAGCGGGTGACCGCCGCATTCCAGCTCATCCTGTCCAACCCGAAAGTTCGGGCGGTGCTGGTCAATATCTTCGGCGGGATCGTCCGCTGCGATCTCATCGCCGACGGCGTGATCAATGCCGTGAAGAACGTGGGCGTCAAGGTGCCCGTTGTCGTCCGCCTCGAAGGGACCAACGCGGAGAAGGCGCGCACGACGCTGGCCGACAGCGGTCTCACCATCACTCCGGCCACCGATCTGACAGATGCCGCGCGCAAGGTCGTCGCGCTGGCGGCGGGCAAGTAAGGGTTCGAGCATGAGCATACTGGTCAACAAGTACACCAAGGTGATCTGCCAGGGCTTCACCGGTAAGCAGGGCACGTTTCACTCGGAGCAGGCGATTGCCTACGGCACCCGGCTCGTCGGTGGCGTGACGCCTGGTCGAGGTGGTCAGAAACACCTGGGCCTTCCCGTATTCGACACCGTGAAGGACGCAGTGAAGGAGACAGGCGCCACAGCCAGCATGATCTACGTGCCGGCCGCGGGCGCTGCCGACTCGATTCTCGAGGCAGCCGATGCCGGCATCGAGCTCGTGGTCTGCATCACGGAGGGCGTGCCCGTCAATGACATGGTGCGCGTGAAGTCGGTGCTGGCCGGCTCCGGCACGCGCCTCGTCGGACCCAATTGCCCGGGCGTCATCACCCCGGACGAATGCAAGATCGGCATCATGCCCGGCTTCATTCACAAGAAGGGCACCGTGGGCATCGTGTCGCGCTCCGGGACCCTGACCTACGAGGCGGTCTTTCAGACTACCAACATCGGCCTCGGCCAGAGCACCTGTGTCGGCATCGGCGGCGATCCGGTGCGCGGTCTCAACTTCGTCGACGTGCTGGAGCTCTTCGAGCGCGACCCGGGCACAGAAGGCATCGTGCTCGTGGGCGAGATCGGGGGCAGTGACGAGGAGGCAGCCGCCCACTTCATCCGCCACTTCGTGACCAAGCCCGTGGTCGCCTACATCGCAGGTGTCACCGCGCCCCCGGGCAAGCGGATGGGACATGCCGGCGCCATCGTCGCCGGCGGCAAGGGCACGGCCGCCGACAAATATGCGGCGTTCGAGGCCGCGGGCGTGCGCACCGTCAAGTCGCCTGCAGAGCTGGGCAGCGCAATGAACGATCTCCTGCGGCGACGCCGCGCGAGCGCCGCTGCAAAGGCCGTGCGTCCTGTCGCCGGCGCACAGCCCGCACCTCGGCTGGCAGGAGAGGCCGCCCAGAAGCGGGCGAAAAAGACCGCGACAAGCCCGTCGAAGCGTGTCGCCAAACCTGCTGCGGCGGCGCCGGCATCGCCGCGCAGCAAAGGCAGCCGCAAGGTCGGACGGCGAACGGCCGGCGCACGGTCCGCGGCCGCTGGCCGTAGTCAGTCGGCAGGCCGCGCAGGCGCGCGGCGCGCAGCCTCCAGCGCCGGCAAGAAGAAGCCGGCGGTCGCGCGAAAGGGCAAGCGCAGCTAGGCGCATGAGCGAGTCGCTCCGCATCGCACTCGCGCAGCTCGACCTGCTGGTCGGTGACGTGCAGGGAAATGCGGCGCGCGTCATCGAATTCGCACGCGCCGCGCATCGCGCGCATCAGGCCGATCTGGTGGCTTTCCCGGAGCTCGCGCTCTCCGGCTACCCTCCGGAGGACCTGCTCTTCCATCGCGGCTTCAGGCGGCAGATCGAGTCGGGACTGGAGGAGGTCTGCCGCCAGGTGGCGGGCCCCTGCGTGATGGTCGGCTACCCGGAATACACCCGCTCGACGATTTACAACTCCGCAGCGTTCATCGCCGATGGGGCGGTTGCAGCCATACACCGCAAGGCGGAGCTGCCCAACTACAAGGTGTTCGACGAGAAGCGCTACTTCCATGCCGGTGCGCAGCCGACGGTGGTGGACTGCAAGGGCTTCCGGGTGGGACTCCTCGTCTGCGAGGACATCTGGGAGCCTGAGCCGGCACAGCTGGCGCGGTCGGATCGCGCGGAGCTGCTCGTCGTCATCAATGCCTCACCTTACGAGCGCGACAAGCAACGCGAGCGTGAGTCAGTGGTCCGTGCGCGCGTGGCCGATGTTGCCCTGCCCATCGCGTACGTCAACATGGTGGGAGGACAGGACGAGCTGGTCTTCGACGGCAACTCCTTCGTCATGGATGCGGAGGGCAAAGTGGTCATGCGGGCGCCGGCCTTCCAGCAGGGCACTTACCTCATCGACTTCGAGCGCCGTGGCCGTGGCACCGTTGTGCCGCTGCCGGGCGATATGGCCCCGGAATTGAGCGACGAGGCCACCGTCTACAGTGCGTTGGTTCTCGGTGTACGCGACTATGTGAACAAGCACGGCTTCCCGGGCGTCGTGATGGGCCTCTCAGGAGGGGTCGACTCAGCGCTGACTCTTGCGATTGCGGTCGATGCGCTCGGTGCGGACCGCGTGCATGCCGTCATGATGCCTTCGCGGTTCACGGCGTCGATGAGCCTGCAGGATGCGGCTGAGGAGGCGCGCCTCCTCGGTGTCAAGTACAGCGAGCTCTCGATCGAAGGCATGTTCGAGGCGACCCTCGGCACGCTGAAGGAAGAATTCGCCGGACGACCGCCGGACACGACGGAAGAGAACATCCAGTCGCGCTGCCGCATGCTGCTGCTCATGGGCATCTCCAACAAGACGGGCCGCATGTTGCTCACCACGGGCAACAAGAGCGAGATGGCGGTCGGCTACGCCACGCTCTATGGCGATATGGCCGGCGGCTTCGCACCGATCAAGGATTGCAGCAAGCTGCTGGTCTACCGCCTCGCGGCCTACCGCAACGGTCTCGGCCGGGTCATCCCGCAACGGGTGATCGACCGCCCGCCGTCGGCGGAGCTGCGCCACGAGCAGAAGGATTCCGACTCACTCCCACCCTACGAGATCCTGGATCCGATCCTCGAGGCCTTCATCGAGGAGGACCTCTCGGTCGATGAGCTCGAGGCACGGGGGTTCGACCGCGCCACCGTGGGAAGGGTGCTCGACCTCGTCAAGCGCAACGAGTACAAGCGCCGGCAGGCGCCGCCTGGAGTCAGGGTGAGCCGCCGCGCCTTCGGCCGCGACTGGCGCTATCCGATCACGAACGGGTATCGGAGGTAGCGGCTACCAGAAGTGCCACCAGTGGCGCGGCTCGACCGATGCGGCCACCTGCGTCGCCTGACCGGTGAAATTGGCGGCATAGACCTGGCGGGCCTCATCGGCCAGAGGCTTCAGGCCCAGCCGGTCGTCGGCGACGATCATGATGGCTAGCGCGTCCTTCGTGGCTGGCGCGCCCTCGTAGTTGTCGATGACGTACTTTGCCCGACGGACTGCCCCGATGTAGGCGCCGCGCTTCAGGTAGTACCTGGCGATATCGACGTTGTAGGCAGCCAGGCGGTCCCGCAGATAGATCATCCGCTGCCGGGCATCATAGGCGTACGCGCTCTTCGGGTACTGCTGCACCACCGTGCGGAAGGCTGCAAAGGACTTGTTCGCGGTCGTCGGCGGCCGCTTCGAGAGGTCGACGCGGAACAGGTGCTCGATGGCGTTCGGCTGCTTCTCGAAGTTCACCAGTCCCTTCATGTAATAGGCATAGTCCACCCGCGGATGGGTGGGATTCTCGCGGATGAAGGTGTCGCAGGCATCGATGGCGGAATCGGTCTCCCCTGCGCGGTAATATGCGTAGATGAGATCGAGCTGCGCCTGACGGGCCTGGTCGGTGAAGGGATAGACCGCCGTCAGCTGCTCGTAAGCCTTGATCGCCGAGTTGTAATTGTAAGTCTCCAGATCATGCTTCGCGTCCGTATACAGCTTCTGAGGGCTCGACTGCGCGGGCTTCTTGTGGGCGCAGCCCGTCAGGGCGAAGACACTGATGCAGAGCGCGGCGATGACGCCGCGCAGCGGGAAAGCGGTATTGGGCATGGCGCGAGAGTATAGCGAATCCGCCGGCAGCCCTTCGGACCCCGAGGCGGCGGTGGAGTTCCGCAGCCATTCCCTGGTGCTGCCGGCAAGCGCGGCGGGCCTGAGGCTCGATCAGGCGCTTGCGCGCGCTCTGCCGCAGTACTCCCGCGCCCGCCTTCAGGGGTGGATCGAGGCGGGTGCCGTCCGCGTGGACGGCCGCCAGCCGCGGACGAAGGACAAGGTTCTCGGCGGTGAGCAGGTGGAAGTTGCGGCGCGGCTCGAGGCCGACCGACGGGTCGCCCCCGAGGCACAGCCTCTGGCGGTAGTCCACCAGGACCGCGCGCTCTTCGTCATCAACAAGCCGGCTGGCATGGTGGTGCACCCGGGCGCCGGCAATCCCCGCCACACGCTGCAGAATGCGTTGCTCGCGCTCGATCCGAAACTTGCCGTGGTGCCGCGCGCCGGTCTGGTGCACCGGCTGGACAAGGACACGAGCGGCCTGCTGGTCGTCGCGCGCACGCCCGAAGCGCATGCCCGGCTCGTCGAGGCGCTCGCAGAGCGGGAGATAGAGCGCAGCTACCTCGCAATCTGCACTGGAGCGATGACAGGCGGGGGCACCGTGGATGCACCAATAGGCCGCCATCGCGCGCAGCGCACGCGTATGGCAGTGCGAAGCGATGGGCGCGAGGCCGTTACGCACTATCGCATCGTGAAGCGTTATCGCGCCCACACCCTCGTGCGCGTGCAACTCGAGACTGGACGGACCCACCAGATCCGCGTGCACCTGGCGCACATCGGATATCCCATCGTCGGCGATCCCGTATACCTGGGGCGCCGACGATTGCCTGCCGGCTGCAGCCCCGCGCTGGTCGCGGCACTCGGAGCGTTTCCACGACAGGCGCTGCACGCTGCGCGGCTCGCCCTGGCCCATCCGATGACCGGACGCGCGCTGCAATGGGAGGCGCCGCTCCCGGATGACCTGCAGGGGCTGCTGAAGGCGCTCGATGACGACCAGCAAACCTGACTTCATCGTCCCCGACTGGCCTTCGCCCGCGGGCATTCGCGCGGCCTTCACTCTGCGCGCAGGCGGAGTGAGCGCTCCGCCATTCGACACCTTCAACATCGCCGCGCACGTAGGAGATGACTCCAATGCAATCGCCGGGAATCGGGCGCGCCTGCGAGAGAGTCTCGCGTTGCCCGCGGAGCCTGTATGGCTCGAGCAGGTGCACGGCCACCGGGTCGTCGATCTCGACAGCCAGACCTCGCGCGCGTCACTCGGGCCTGCCGATGCCGCAATCGCGCGCAGCCCCGGCAGAGTCTGTGCGATCCAGGTGGCCGACTGCATGCCGGTGTTGTTTGCCGCGGCGGACGGCTCGGTGATCGGCGCCGCGCACGCCGGCTGGCGCGGACTGGCCGGCGGCGTGTTGGAATCCACCGCGCGCGCGATGAAGGCGCCCGCCGGGGACCTCATTGCCTGGATGGGACCGGCGATCGGGCCAGCGCATTTCGAGGTCGGTGAGGAGGTGCGCGCCGCCTTCCTGGCGGCGGACAGCGGGGCTTCGGCCGCGTTCACTGCCAACCGGAGGGGGCGGTGGCAGTGTGACCTCTACGCATTGGCCACGCGCCGGCTCGCCGCAATGGGCGTGACCGCCGTTTACGGCGGCGGCTGGTGCACCTACGCTGATGCGGCACGGTTTTTCTCCTATCGCCGGGACGGCCGCTGTGGCCGGATGGCGGCATTGATCTGGCGGGATTCCCAGGGCTAAAACGGGCTTGAACGGCACCCATTCACCCCCAAATTTCCGCCAACCGAACCCTATTTGAAGGTCTTCCCCGATGCGGATGGACAAGCTCACGAGCCGATTCCAGCAGGCGCTGGCCGACGCCCAGTCGCTTGCCGTCGGCCGCGACCATCAGTTCCTCGAGCCCGCCCACGTGCTGCTGGCGCTCCTCGACAGCCAGGGCGGGACGGTGCGGCCGCTCCTCATCAAGGCCGGTGCCGACGTCAACCGGCTGCGCTCGGAGCTCGGCGCCAGCCTCGACCGGCTGCCCAAGGTGGAGGGGACCCCGGGGGAAGTCCACGTCTCCAATGAGCTCAACCGGATCCTCAACGTCACCGACAAGCTCGCGCAGCAGCGGGGCGACCAGTTCATCTCGAGTGAGCTCTTCGTGCTCGCCGCCTTCGAGGACCGCAACCTCACGCGCCTCTTCCGCGAGGCAGGCGTCGTACGCGGGGCGGTGGAGAAGGCGATCGAAGAGGTACGGGGTGGCGAGAAGGTCGCCGACCCCAATGCGGAGGAAAGCCGCCAGGCTCTGGAGAAGTACACGATCGACCTGACGGCGCGCGCCTCCTCGGGCAAGCTCGATCCGGTCATCGGCCGCGACGATGAGATCCGCCGCACCATCCAGGTGCTGCAGCGGCGCACCAAGAACAATCCGGTGCTCATCGGCGAGCCTGGAGTCGGCAAGACCGCCATCGTGGAGGGCCTGGCGCAGCGCATCATCAACGGTGAAGTCCCCGAGGGCCTCAAGGAGAAGCGCATCCTGGCACTCGACATGGGCTCGCTCATCGCAGGCGCAAAATTCCGCGGCGAATTCGAGGAGCGCCTGAAGGCTGTGCTCAACGACCTCGCCAAGCAGGAAGGTCAGATCATCCTCTTCATCGACGAGCTGCATACCATGGTGGGCGCCGGCAAGGCCGAAGGCGCCATGGATGCAGGTAACATGTTGAAGCCAGCGCTCGCGCGCGGCGAGTTGCATTGCGTCGGCGCCACGACGCTCGATGAGTATCGAAAGTACATCGAGAAGGACGCCGCCCTGGAGCGGCGCTTCCAGAAGGTGTTGGTCGATGAGCCCTCGGTCGAGGATACCATCGCGATCCTGCGCGGCCTGCAGGAGCGCTACGAGGTCCACCACGGGGTCGATATCACCGACCCGGCGATCGTTGCCGCGGCCACCCTGTCGCACCGCTACATCACCGACCGGCAGCTCCCCGACAAGGCGATCGACCTCATCGATGAGGCCGCGGCGCGCATCCGCATGGAGATCGACTCCAAGCCCGAGGCGCTCGATCGCCTCGAGCGGCGCATCATCCAGCTCAAGATCGAGCAGGAGGCGCTGAAGAAAGAGCAGGACGAGGCCTCGCGCAAGCGCCTGGCCACACTCCAGGAGACCCTCCGCGGGTTGGAGAAGGAGTACTCCGATCTCGAGGAAATCTGGAAATCCGAGAAGGCCACTCTCCAGGGCGCCGCGCAGATCCGCGAGGAGCTCGATCGGGTGCGCCTCGAGCTCGATGCGGCGCGCCGCGCCGGCGACCTCGGCCGCATGGCGGAGCTGCAATACGGCAAGATCCCTGAGCTCGAGAAGCGGCTCGCCGCGGCCGCGGCCGCCGAGGACAAGGCTCCGCAGCTCGTGCGCAACAAAGTGACCGAGGAGGAGATCGCCGAAGTCGTTGCCAAGTGGACGGGGATCCCGGTCTCGAAGATGTTGGAGGGCGAGAAGGAGAAGCTCCTCAGAATGGAAGAGGCGCTCGGCAGGCGCGTCGTCGGCCAGGACGAGGCGTTGAAGATCGTTTCCAACGCCATCCGCCGCTCGCGGGCCGGCCTCGCCGATCCGCGCCGCCCCAACGGCTCGTTCCTCTTCCTCGGGCCGACCGGCGTCGGCAAGACCGAGCTCTGCAAGGCGCTCGCGGAATTTCTCTTCGACACCGAGGATGCGCTGGTTCGCATCGACATGTCGGAATTCATGGAGAGGCACTCCGTGGCGCGGCTCATCGGCGCCCCGCCGGGCTACGTCGGCTATGAGGAAGGCGGTTATCTCACCGAGGCCATCCGCCGGCGTCCCTATGCCGTGATCCTGCTCGATGAGATCGAGAAGGCCCATCCGGACGTTTTCAATGTCCTGCTGCAGGTGTTGGATGATGGCCGTCTGACCGACGGCCAGGGCCGCACGGTGGACTTTCGCAACACGGTCATCATCATGACTTCGAACCTCGGCTCGCAGGTGATCCAGGAGTACGCCGGGGAGAAGAACTACACGCGCATGAAGAGCGCCGTGATGGAGATCGTGCAGCAGAGCTTCCGGCCGGAGTTCATCAACCGCATCGATGACATCGTCGTATTCCATCCGCTCGGCGCCGGCCAGATCCGCGCCATCGTGGATATCCAGCTCGTCTACCTGCGCAAGCGCCTGCAGGAGCGGAACATGGACCTGACGCTCGATGACTCCGCCCGCGACCTGCTGGGCGAGGCCGGGTTCGACCCGGTGTACGGCGCGCGGCCGCTGAAGCGCGCCATCCAGCAGCAGATCGAGAATCCGCTCGCGCAGCGGATCCTCAAGGGCGAGTTCGTCCCGGGCGACCGTATCCGCGCGGCCGCGCGGGACGGGCAGATCTCCTTCAGCAAGGCGCCTTGAGCGTTGGCCCGGAGGACGCGCGCCCGGCGGCTATAATGGGCGCAGCGGGGACTTCCCCACACCTACAACTCAAAGCCATGCCGTTCTACGAATACGAGTGCCAGAGCTGCAAGTTCTACACCGAGCTGATGCAGAAGATCAGCGATCCGCCGCTCACCAAGTGCCCCTCCTGCGGCAAGCGGACCATGCAGAAGCTGGTGTCCGCACCGGTATTTCGCCTGAAAGGGAGCGGCTGGTACGAGACCGACTTCAAGTCCGACAAGGAGAACAAGCGCAATCTCGCCGCGGACCGCGAGGAGCCCAAGCCCGCCGCCGAGGAACCGAAGGCGGAGGCCAAGGCCCCCGCCACCGAGAGCGCGGCAAAGCCTGCGGAGCCCAAGGCCCCGAGCATCACGACCTCCGTCTCTGCTGGCGCGCCCAAGCGGCGCCCCGCAGCCGCACCGAAGCGCCCGGCTGCGGCGAAAGCGGCCGCGCGTCCGGCGTCGTCCTCGCGGGCCAAAGCAAAGCCTGCGGCCCGGGGAAAGGCTACGAAGCGCGGCTCGAGGCGGTGAGGCGTTGAGCGTCCCCGCGGTAGACAAAGCCGCTCCGGCCCTTCCGACCGGCCCGGGCACCCCGAAGAAAAAGGGCTCGCCGCTGCGGCGCTATCTGGTCTCGGGCGTCCTCGTCTGGCTGCCGATTGCCGCCACCCTGTGGGTGGTCGGGTTCCTCTTCGGCATCGCCGATAAGACGCTGCTCCTCTTTCCGCTGCCCGCGGGATACCAGCCGCGGGGGCTCATGGGCCTCCTGCTGCCGGCGATCGGGGCGGTCTTTGCCTTCGTCGTGCTCCTCCTCACCGGGATTCTCGCCACCAACCTCATCGGCCGGCGCCTGCTCGTGTGGGGCGAGGAGCTGCTGCACCACATCCCCATAGTGGGCACCGTGTACGGCGGGGTGAAGAGCTTCGCCGAAAGCGTCTTTTCCCAGTCGAATTCCTTCCGCAAGGTCGTGATGGTCGAGTACCCGCGGGAAGGCGTCTGGAGCCTCGGGTTCCTGACCGCCGAGGACGTTCCCGAAGTCACTCAGAAGACTGGTGAGCCTCACGCCTGCGTCTACATCTCCGCTGCGCTCAACGCCACCGGCGGCTTCCTCGCCATCCTGCCGCGCCGCCGGATCGTGGAGCTCGACATGACGGTCGATGCCGCCATGAAGATGATCATCACCTGCGGGGTGGTCGTCCCTCCCGCCCCGGATCGCAAGCCCGAGCTCGCCAAGCCCGCCGCTTGAATTTCAGGCGGCCGCCCGCCCTTGAGCGGCAGCGCTCATCCGAAAGAGCCCCATGAAAGCGATGCGACTCTCGGCCCCTGGCTCTCCTCTTCGGCTCGACGAGGTTGCGCTGGGGCCGGTCGGTGAGCACCAGGTCCGCATCCGGGTAGAGGCCTGCGGCGTGTGCCGCACCGACCTGCACCTCCTCGATGGCGAGCTGCCCCGCATCCACTATCCCATCACTCCCGGCCACGAGATCGTGGGGAGGGTGGCCGAGGCGGGCGCGTCGGTCACTCGCTTTCGCGGCGGCGAGCGGGTGGGTGTCCCCTGGCTCGCGCAGGCCTGCGGACTCTGCCGCCATTGCCGTGCCGGCGAGGAGAACCTCTGTGAGTATGCCCGCTTCACCGGCTACTCGGTCGATGGGGGCTATGCGGAGCAGGTCATCGCGGATGCTCGCTTTTGCTTCCCGCTGCCGCTCGATGCGCCTGCCGCGGAGCTGGCGCCGCTCCTTTGCGCGGGCCTCATCGGCTATCGCGCCTACCGGGCCGCCGGCAGCGGCACGAATCTCGGCCTCTACGGTTTTGGTGCGGCTGCACACTTGCTCGCTCAGGTAGCCCGTGCCCAGGGCCGCCGCGTCTTCGCCTTCACCCGTCCCGGCGACCTGCAATCCCAGGCGTTCGCGCGTGAGCTCGGCGCCGTCTGGGCGGGCAATTCCGATGCGCCGCCACCGGATCCTCTGGATGCGGCCATTCTCTTTGCACCCGTGGGTGCCCTGGTGCCTGTCGCGCTTGCGGCTGTCCGCCCCGGCGGACGGGTCGTCTGCGCGGGCATCCACATGAGCGACATCCCTCGCTTTCCCTATCCGCTTCTCTGGGGCGAGCGCTCCTTGAGCTCCGTCGCCAACCTCACTCGTGCCGACGGTGAGGAGTTTCTGGCGCTCGCCGGGCAACTCGCGCTCAAAGCGACCGTCGAGCCCTTCCCGCTGAGCGAGGCCAATGTGGCCCTCGAGCGGCTGCGCAAAGGCGCGCTGCAGGGCGCCGCGGTTCTGGTTGCGGCCCCCCGGGGTGCTCCGTAACATCGCCCGCCCTATGCGTACACATTACTGCGGACAGGTCGACGAGAAGCTGGTCGGACAGACGGTCGAGGTCGCGGGCTGGGTACACCGGCGCAGGGACCATGGCGGGATCATTTTCGTGGACCTGCGCGATCGCGAGGGCCTGCTGCAGATCGTCTTCGACCCTGATGCCGCGGAAGTTTTCCGTGAGGCGGAGCGGCTGCGCAACGAGTTCGTCATCCGCGTCAAGGGGCGCGTCCGTGAGCGTCCGGCCGGGACTGTGAACACCAATCTGTCTTCCGGCCGCGTGGAGCTGCTGGCCGGTGAGCTCGAGCTGCTCAACCGCTCTGAGCCTTTGCCTTTCCAGCTCGATGAGCAGGTCGGAGAAGAGGTCCGTCTCAAGTACCGCTATCTCGACCTCCGTCGCGAGGTCATGAATCAGCGTCTGCGGTTGCGGCACCGGCTCACACGTGCGATGCGCGGCTTCCTCGATGGGCATGGCTTCATCGATCTCGAGACGCCGATGCTGACGAAGGCGACGCCGGAAGGCGCGCGTGACTATCTCGTCCCGAGCCGCACTCACCCCGGCAAGTTCTTCGCCTTGCCGCAGTCGCCACAGATCTTCAAGCAGCTGCTGATGATGGCGGGCTTCGACCGGTACTACCAGATCGTGCGCTGCTTTCGCGACGAGGACCTGCGCGCCGATCGGCAGCCCGAGTTCACGCAGCTCGACGTCGAGACCTCATTCCTGACGCAGACGCAGATCATGGAGCTGATGGAAGCACTGACGCGCCATTTCTTCGAGGAGGTGTTGGGTGAGGCGCTGCCCGATCCCTTTCCGCGCATGACGTTCGCCGAGGCGATGCGCCGCTATGGCTCCGACAAGCCCGACCTGCGCGTTCCGCTCGAGCTCGCCGACGTGGCCGATCTCGTCAAGGACTGCGATTTCAAAGTGTTCGCAGGTCCCGCCAAGGACCCGAAGGGCAGGGTGGCGGCGTTGCGCGTACCGGGTGGCGGCGCGATGCCGCGCTCAGCCGTCGATGGCTACACCGAGTTCGTCGGGCGCTACGGAGCGAAGGGGCTCGCCTACATCAAGGTCAACGAGCGCTCCCGCGGCCGCGATGGCCTGCAGTCGCCCATCATCAAATTCCTCAGCGATGCGGCGATTGCGGGAATTCTCGAGCGGACGGGGGCGGCCGACAACGACCTCGTCTTCTTCGGCGCCGACAGCGCGAAGGTGGTCTCGGATGCGCTCGGGGCGCTGCGCCTCAAGATCGGCCACGACCTGAAGCTCGTGCAGCAGGGCTGGCGGCCGCTGTGGGTGGTCGACTTCCCGATGTTCGAATGGGATGGCGATGAGCGGCGCTGGGTGGCAATGCATCATCCCTTCACCGCGCCCAGGATCGACGATCCGGCCGCGCTGCGTGCGGATCCCGAGAAGGCGCTCGCCAAGGCCTACGACATGGTGCTCAACGGGTCGGAGATCGGCGGCGGCTCGGTGCGTATCCATCGCCAGGAGATGCAGTCGACGGTGTTCGATCTTCTCGGCATCGGCTCTGAGGAGGCGACGCGCAAGTTCGGCTTCCTGCTCGATGCCCTGAAGTTCGGCGCGCCGCCCCACGGCGGCATCGCCTTCGGCGTCGACAGGCTCGCCATGCTGATGGCCGGTGCCGACAGCATCCGCGAGGTCATCGCCTTTCCGAAGACCCAGACTGCAGCCGACCCACTTACCGATGCACCGACGGAGATCGGCGAGGCGCAGCTTCGCGAGCTTCACATCCGTGTGCGGCCGCCGCCGCAGGCCTAGCTCATTGAGTGCCACGCCACGTGGCGCATTTCTTGGTACTGTCGGTGAAGCGGCTGTGTTCGCAATCGGTGGGCCGGCTGCTGCGTCATGAAAGATGCCGTTGCGCAACACGTGGTATATGTCCACGGGCTGTGGATGCCCGGCGGCGAGTCGCTGTTGCTCGCGCACCGCCTGCAGCGCGAGTTCGGTTTCCAGGTGCACGCATTTCCCTACTCGGCGGGAACCCTGGGCATGCGGGAGATCACCGCGAGCCTGCAGAGCTTCGTGCGCTCTCTCGACGTGCCCGCGGTGCACTTCCTGGGCCACAGCCTCGGCGGCCTCGTCATCTACCGCTTTCTCGAGCGCTATCCCGAGCAGCCTCCCGGTCGTGTGGTGTTCCTCGGCACCCCCTGTCTCGAGAGCCGCGCGGCAGTAGGGGCTGCGCGCCTGCGGTTCGTGAGCACGCTCATGGGGCCGTCGGTTGCCGACGAATTGCTGCGTCCGCGCGAGCGCAGCTGGACGTTCGGCAGGTCGCTGGGGATCATCGCCGGCAGCCAGTCCCTTGGACTCGGACAGTTCCTCGCGGGGTTCGACGAGGAGTGTGATGGCACGGTAGGAGTCAGCGAGACGCGCCTTCCGGGCGCGAGGGATCACATCATACTGCCCGTCAGTCACCTCGGGATGTTGGTATCGCCGCGCGTGGCGCGCGAGACGGGACTGTTCCTGACGAACGGGCGGTTTTCGCTCAGGTGAGCGCGGAGCTCGGGGTTCGCTGCAGTCTGAGACGGCTCACTCAAATGCAGCGCAAGCGCTGTTCCGCCATAAAGTGTGAATTCATCAGGTATGCAGGACAGCTCCTCCCAGAGGCGCCGCTGCCCCTTCGGCAGCACGTCGAGATGAGGTGAAAATTCCAGCATATGCGGCACTCATCAAGCTGCAGCAATACCATCCAAACAAAGCATGCAACGAACTGAGGGCGCCGAGACATGTCCGGGACTTCAGTGGCTTGGATTAGTCCAGCGATAGAGTCTTCGCCATGCAGACCGCGGTGGCCGGGCAGAGCGCGCGGAATTCCGCGCTCTCGCGCACGGCCGGGGGGACGTCGCTGCGCTCCTTTGCGCTGTAGCCCAGCCGCTCGAAGAAATCCCGAGCGGTCAGGGTGAGGAGGATGAGCTCATCGATGCGGGCAGTGCGCGCGCGTCTCTCCAGCTCCTCGACGATGAGTCGGCCCACACCCGAGCCGCGCGATTGTGCCTCGACGGCCACCGAGCGAACCAGCGCCGCGCTGCCGAAATGCTCGAGGGCACCGATGCCGATGATCTGCCCGCCGTGAGCGGCAACGACGAACTCGGGGCGGGCGGTGCTCAGATCGCCGGTGGGTAAGCCGCTGCGCGCGAGCAGGTCATGGATGACTTCGGCCTCGTCAGTCGTTGCGGTGCGCAGCGTGAGTTTGGCATTGGCATTCATCTTGGATGCCTCTCAATCGAGCAGCTTTCTCAGCCGATAGAGGGTTTCGAGCGCCGCCTTGGGAGTCAGCTCGTCGGGATCGAGCGCGGCCAGTGCCACGCGCACCGGGTCGGGCGGCGACTGCGTCGGCGTGGGTGCGAACAGCGGCAGCTCCTTTTGCGCTTTGTTGGCATCGCGCTTCCCGCGGCCTGTTGCGTCCGGCCTGTCCCGCTGCGACTCGAGCGCCTCGAGGTAACGCCGGGCCTGACCGATGACATCGCGCGGTACGCCGGCGAGCTGCGCGACCTGAAGCCCATAGCTGCGGCTGGCGGGTCCCTCTTTCACCGAGTGCAGGAACACGATGCCGTCGCCGTGCTCTGTGGCATCCAGGTGCACGTTGGCGCAGCCTTCCACTTCGGAGGCGAGGCTGGTCAACTCGAAATAGTGTGTCGCGAACAGGGTGAAGGACTTGAGACGGGTGGCAATGTGATGTGCCATCGCCCACGCCAACGATAGTCCGTCGAACGTGCTCGTGCCGCGTCCGATCTCATCCATCAGAATGAGGCTGCGGGCGGTGGCGTTGTGCAGGATGTTGGCCGCTTCGGTCATCTCCACCATGAAGGTGGATCGCCCTCCCGCAAGGTCGTCAGCGGCGCCGATGCGCGTGAAGATGCGGTCGATGGGGCCGATCACAGCCCGATCGGCCGGCACGTAGCTGCCGAGGTGCGCCAGGATCGTGATGAGCGCCGCCTGACGCATGTAAGTCGACTTGCCGCCCATGTTGGGGCCGGTAATGATGAGCATGCGCCGGGACGAGTCGAGCTCGAGGTCGTTGGGCACGAACGGTGTCGAGGCGAACCGTTCGACCACCGGATGCCGGCCGCTTTCGATCTGGAGCAGAGAGTCGGTGGTGAGCTGCGGCGAGGCCCACTGAAGTACGCACGCGCGCTCCGCAAGTGCCGCAAGCGCATCGAGCTCGGAGAGCGCGGCAGCTGTGGCCTGCAAGGGGCCGAGAGAGTCCGTGAGGCGCGTCAGGATGTCTTCGTACAGCTCCTTCTCGCGTGCCAGCGCGCGCTCGCGCGCTCCGAGGACCTTGTCCTCGAAGCTCTTGAGCTCCGCGGTGATGAAGCGCTCGGCGGATTTCACCGTCTGTCGCCGGATGTAGTCTTTCGGAGCGCGCTCGGCATCCTTGCGCGAGATCTCGATGAAGAACCCCTGTACGCGGTTGTATCCGAGCTTGAGCCCCGCGATGCCGGAGCGCTCGCGCTCCCGCTGCTCGAGCTCGAGGAGAAACTCGTCGGTATGGGTGGCGATCCTGCGCAGCTCATCGAGCTCCCGGTCGTAACCGGCGGCGATGACATCGCCGTCCCGCACGAACGTCGAGGGCTCCTCCGCTATTGCTTTGCCGAGGAGGTCGACGGCTCCCGCGTGCTCGCCGATGCGCCCGGCAAGCTCGCCGACGAGCGGCGAGTCGATCTCGCGGAGCGCGGATTTCAGGGCGGGAAGCGCTGCGAGCGAAACGCGGAGCTGAGTCAGGTCTCTCGGCCGCGCCGAGCGCAGCGCCACGCGGGCGAGAATCCTCTCCACATCGCCGACACCCTGGAGGTGCTCGCGCAGGCCTTCGAACCGGCGCGAGTCGATCAGCGCGCCCACGGCCTGATAGCGTGCGCGCAGCGCGCCATGACTGGTGAGCGGCCGATTGAGCCAGCGGCGCAGCTGTCGTGAGCCCATGGAGGTCACGCATTGGTCGAGGATCGCGAACAGTGTCGCGTCCTCGCGCCCCGTGAGACTGACATCGAGCTCGAGATTGCGGCGTGTCGCGGCGTCGATGATGAGCGCCTCGGTGCGCTCCTCGACGTGCAGGCCGCGGATATGCGGCAGCGAGGTTTTCTGGGTATCGCGCACGTACTGCAGCAGTGCGCCTGCAGCGCTGATGGCGAGCGGCAGCTCGTCCGCGCCGAAGCCCTTGAGATCCAGGGTGCCGAGCTGATCGGTGAGCAGCCGCGAGGCGCTCGCCAGCTCGAAATTCCACGGTGGCCGGGAGCGCAGCGCCGTGCCGGTGCGCTCGAGAGCCTCCGCCGGCGTGCCTTCGGCGATCAGCAGCTCAGCGGGTCGCAGTCGCTCGAGCTCTGCCGCCAGCGCGCTGCCGCCGCTCGATTCCAGCACCGTGAAGCGGCCCGCGGCCAGGTCGAGCCAGGCGAGCCCGAAGCGCTCGCCATCGCGGGCTACCGCGGCCACCAGCGTCTCCTCGCGCTCTTCGAGCAGGGCATCATCGGTCACGGTCCCGGGAGTGATGATGCGGACCACCTCCCGCTCGACCGGACCTTTGGACTTCGCCGGATCACCCATCTGCTCGCAGATCGCGACGCTCTCGCCCTTGCGCACGAGTCTCGCGAGGTAGCCCTCGACACTGTGGAAGGGCACACCCGCCATCGGGATGGGCTGCCCGGCAGATTGGCCGCGGCTGGTCAGGGTGATATCGAGCAACGCCGCGGCGCGGCGGGCGTCTTCGAAGAAGAGCTCGTAGAAATCACCCATCCGGTAGAAGAGCAGCACGTCGGGATGGCGGCTCTTGATGCGCAGGTACTGCTGCATCACGGGGGTGTGGCTGGCTCCCACGTCGTTCAAGGCTTCATTCCAGGGGTCTTTCGGTGCCTGCTCTTCGAACACGTTTCCCGCCGGGCTCGAGGGCGGAAGCGCGATTATCGGGCAGGAGCAGCGGCAATGGGTGGCGAGTATGGCGGGTGCGCGCCGGGCCTACACCGTCCGGCGCGGACAGCGCGCATGGGGACCGGTTTCGCGGGTGGCCGACGCTCAGGGCTTAAAGCCAAGGCCGGTGAGATGCCTGGCGAGATCGGGATGCTGAGAACGGATGGCGGCGAGGTCGGCCTGTCCCTCGGCCTGAAGTCCCTTCCTGATCTCGACCAGCCCGCGTCCGTAGTGCGCGACGGGAAGCTCGGGTTGCAACTTCAGGGCGGTGTCGAAGTCGACAAGAGCGCTGTCCAGCTTTCCTTGCCGCAGGTAGACCAGGCCGCGATTGCTGACGGCGATTGCAGTGGAGGCGGGCTTGTGCATGAGATCCAGTGCCGAACTACAGTCCTCGAGCGCGCGGTCGAGATCCAGGTTGGCCGCAGCCTCCGCGCCGCAGCGGCTGCTCAGCGCCGCCGGTAGGCGGATGTCGCGCGGGTGATACTCGACCCAGAGGTCGTACTGGTGAACGGCGCCCGCGTACTGTCCGGCGGCGCCATACAGCTGCGCCACCATCAGGCGCAGGTCGGCCTGTTGCGGGGCGAAGCGATCCACGGCATCGAGATCGCTCTGCGCATCGGCCGGGTGTTGCGGCAGCTCCAGCTGTGCCCGCGACAGGTGAGCCTCGAAGTCACTCGGTTGCAGTTGGATGGCCGCACTGAAGTCGGCGAGCGCGGGCTCACGCTGTCCGCTATTCAAATAGGCGAGGCCTCGCCGGTACCGGCAATCGGCGTTGCTGGGATCCAGGCTGCATGCATGCGTGAGGTCGGCAATTGCCTCCGAATATTCGTGGCGGGAGGCATCTGCCATTCCGCGACGCATGAATCCGGCGGCATCCGTTGGCGTGTCGGAGGTCACCGTGGAGAAGGCCTGCAAATCGGCGGGAGTCTTTGCCGCGCCCGGAGTCCTCGCCGGTCGCCTGGCGTTCAGATCGAACACAACTCCACCGTTGTAGGTGAAATACAGCTTGTCCTGGCTGTACGCCACGTAGATGTGATGTGCCAGGAAGAAATCCGAGCCCAGCAACATGTCGACGCCGAGATCGCGAAGACCTATGGCGCCAATCAGGACACGGGTCCGCTCGATCGTCTCGCCGCCGATCTCGAAGCTGGCAACCGGGGCGACCCAGACTTTGACGGTGTCCTTACCCAGTCCGCTGGTGAAGCCTGCCTCGAGCACGCCGGGACTGTCGGGTGTGATGCCGGCTCGCCTTGCCGCATCGAGCGAGAGAATCGTCCGTGGCGAGCCGGTGTCGAACAGCACCTGGATTTCGTGCCCGTTTACATCGGCCTTGCCGGTCAGATACGGACGATCGCTCGAGGTCCAGTGCAAATCCACGACACCAACGGGCTGAGTTTTGGTCCAGTAGACCAGCTCATCCTCCCTGCCGCAGTGCTGCGGCTCGACGAAACGCAGCACTCCGTCGGCGAAATTGTAATCGACGTCAGCGATTCTGAATATGTTCTGCCCCAGGATGCCGATCTGGCCACCCAGGAAATCATTGTTACCCACGAGAAAGCGCGCGTCATGGGAGGTGATGCCTGCCACCGTGAATGTCTTGGCAGTCGCGATCCTGGGAACGACCGCGCCGCCGACGCCATTGACATAGAAAAAGGGCGGCGCGTGGCTCAGAGGCAGGTTGAATTGCGCCGCGGCGGCCGGCGAGAGGAAGTCCCAGAAGCTGCCGGTGTCGACGATGAACCGCGCATCGACGCCGTTGATGCTCGCGGTGATGACCGGCCGCAGGTCGTCCATCTCGACCGGGATCTGTGGGTACATGACGAGCTTGCAGGGCTCGGTGGCGCCCGCGTTCGCCCTCAGGAGCGAGGTGGCCAGCAGGGCCGTGATCCAACTGAGTCTGCGCGCGGGCATGGGCTTAGCCTACACCCAGCCAATGAGATGCCGGAACCGGGCGATCCGGATGCCGTGCGGCAGCCCGCTGCTCAGGGCTTCAGGCCGAAGCGCGCAAGGCGCTCGGCGATATCGGGCTTCTGAGCCCTTGCGGCCGCGAGGTCCGCCTGCCCCTGATCGGTCATGCCCTTCCTCAACTCGACCAGCCCGCGCAGATAACGCGCCCACGCGGCCTTGGGTTGCTGCTGCAATACGGCATCGCAGTCCGCGAGCGCGCTGTCGAGCTTCTCCTGGCGCAGGTACACCATGCCCCGGTTGTAGGTAATCATCGCAGCAGCGCCGTCGGGCGCATTCTTGGGCATGAGGCGCAATGACTGATTGCAGTCCGCGAGGGCGCGATCCAGATCCACATTGGCTCTGCCTTCCGAGGCGCAACGACTGCTGAGCGCATAATACAGGCGGTTGTCATCCGGGTGGTATTCGGTCCACAGGTCGTACTGATGAACCGCTGCGGCGTACGCGCCGGCGGAGTAGTAGAGGCTCCCCAGCGTCAGGCGCAGGTCGGCCTCCTCCGGGGCCAGGTGATCCACCGCATCAAGGTCGGTCTGCGCATCGGCTGGGTGTTGCTTCAACTCGAACTCGGCTCGGGCCAGATGCGCGACGTAGTCATTCGGCTGAAGTTTGATGGCGGCATTCAAATCGGCGAGCGCCGGCTCGCGCTTCGCCTCGTGCCAATATGCGAGTCCGCGCTGGTAGCGACACTCGGCGTCAGTGGGGTCGAGCCCGCACGCGCGCGTCAGGTCGGCGATGGCCTGGGGGTACTCGTGGCGTGAGATGTGAGCCATCCCGCGGCGCATGAATCCAGCCGCATCCGTCGGCGTGTCCGATGCCGCTGGAGAGCTGGTGGTCTGTTGCGGCGTGCCCGCCGCGGGACCGCCACCAGTCGGAGGCGTGGCGGCGGGTTGAGTCGTGGCGGCGCTCGCCGGCGTGCCGCTGCCGGCCGCGGGGTTGGGGCCCGATCTGTCGTCCGCGGGCGTCTTCGATGCTCCTGTGGTTTGTGCGGAGCGTGTCTCGTTCAGATCGAACACGCGTCCGCC